>JAEEGL012308572.1_pt1 | contig 51313 bp, 43 predicted proteins | sample 9134231 | NCBI WGS metagenome assembly JAEEGL01 (sample SAMN16246548, study PRJNA631951) | gut metagenome | biome: gut microbiome; feature: rumen; material: fiber-attached | host: Bos | place: Iran: Karaj | collected 2018-10
AAAAAGTGTTTATTCTCTCAGATTATACGAAATGCTAAAATCTGCATATGATTTTAAAAGAGCTGTCACAAAAAAACAGGGAGAACTTGTTTTTGACTATATGCTCACTGAATTAAAGCTTGAACTTGGGATAATAAATTCTGGGGGAAGCAAAGAAATCAAGGCCGAGCTTGAAAAGGAATATCCGGATTACGACAGGATTGATGAACTTGTCGAGAAGACAGGACAAAACAAATATAAGGAATACAAGATATTCAACCGAAATGTCCTTCTAAAAGCAAAGGATGAACTTAACAAAAAAACAAGCCTGGTTGTTGATTATGCGCCCATCAAAAACGGAAGGAAAACTGTTGGCATCAGATTTTTCGTAAAGAAGAAAGAATCTGATGCGCCTAAAGCTGATACAATAGTACAGATTAGCAGGGAGGAGCTTCTAGATTCACTTGCGGATATAATGCATGATGACTTTAAATATCGTGAAATTCGTGAAATTGCAGAGGCGGCTGATTACGATATTGATAAGATTAAAAAGGCTTACGAATATATGAAGAATTATGGTTCTGACATAGATGTTCCAATAGCCTTTATAAAAGACTGTATCAAAAAGGAATATTACTTAAGCGATTCAGGTTCAAAGAAAGCAAAGATCAATACATTTAATGATTTCGAACAACAAAAAAACACGAATTTCGACGAGCTTGAGAGATTATTACTTGAGAATTGATTATATGTGATATGTAACTGATATAGATTATATTGGATATATAACATTGCGGAGGGGTGAATGGAACGAATCGTTTCAAAGCTGCTTATTTACGGGGATTTGCCGAAGAAATCCATATTAATGCAGCTTTCAGAAGTCTATAAGGATTTTCATAGCAAATCTTATTCGAAAGAAGATTTGGTCTCCAGATGTTATAGACAGGTAAAGAGACTTTTGGAGCTTAGCACAGATTGCGCTTTTGATAAAAATCTGTGGCACAATTATCTTACATATTTGCTAGTGATGGATGAGAATCCATTTAGTTTAACATGCGAAAAAATTGGGAGCAAAGATGGTAGTGTAAATCATTTCGCAATAAATGATTTTCATGCATTTAAGGAGCTGTTTGATTTCGACTTCAAGCCCCTCGAAGATGCTCTGGGAATAGATTGTTTTAGCTGTATTACAGATTACAAGGCTATAGAAAAGCCAGAGTTAATGTACAACCGAAATGTCAGCGAAAAGATTAGGGAGTTAAGCAATAATCTGGAAGAGGCATCTTCAGATGATGAGTTCTTTGCTATTGTAACATCGTTTTATAAGCGAATTGGAGTAGGGGCATTTGGACTTAATAAAGCCTTTAGGATCAGAGAGAAATCTGATGGAAGGGTAGAATTTAATCCTATCAACAATATGGATGCTGTTGTGCTTGGGGATCTTGTCGGTTATGAGCTTCAGAAGGAGAAGCTTATTGAAAACACGAAAGCTTTTGTTGAAGGGAAAAAAGCAAATAATGTCCTTTTGTTTGGAGATAGTGGGACTGGCAAATCAACCAGTATAAAGGCAATTGTTAATGAATTCTACTCAGATGGCCTTAGAATGATAGAAATATACAAATATCAGTTCAGGTTGTTGTCACAGCTTATTTCGCAGATAAAGAACAGAAACTATAAGTTCATTATTTACATGGATGATCTTTCGTTTGAAGAGGATGAATCAGATTACAAGTTTTTGAAAGCTGTTATTGAAGGTGGAGTTGAGACTAAACCGGATAATATTTTGATTTATGCAACGTCAAACAGAAGGCATTTGATCAGAGAGATGTGGAGCGACAGAAGTGATGTCGAACAGAATGGAGATATACACAGGTCAGACACTATGGAGGAAAAACTCTCTCTTGCAAATAGGTTCGGAGTAACAATCGGATACTATAAACCATCCAGGCAGGAGTTTTACGATATTGTTAGTGTTCTTGCAAGAAGGAATGGTTTATCGATTGGAGAAGAAGAATTAAAGATTGAGGCTGACAGGTGGGAATTAAGCCATGGAGGCATATCGGGAAGAACTGCCCAGCAGTTTATAACGCATCTGCTAGGGAAATGATATATAATATACATGTGTTATATAAAACATATAAATCCGCAGTACTACCTGCGGATTTATTATTTATGGATTCCATTTCAGATTAGGACAATCTGTTGCACATCCTGCAAGGTCATTGTTTCGGACTTCGCAAGAGGCGTTGCGGCACTCTTTGCATTTAAAGGTATAATGATATGAGTATCGTATTTTGCACGTTTTACAGCAAAATGGATTACTGCTGTTTCTGGCAATAAACGAACGACCACATCCAACGCAAGTTATTACTACATTATGAGCCATCTTGCACCTCCTGATAATATTATTGTCAAAAAATCAAGCACAATCAATTAAATTGTAATAAAATGATAATAAAAAATATAGAATTCTCGGGGACATAATAATGCACGAAATGAGCTATATTGCGAAAATGGTTTCATTAGCTATAGACGTGGCTAATGAAAACAATGCAGACAGAATAAAAAGTATTGAAGTGCATATTGGAAAAACATCAGGAGTTATGCCATATTATATGCAAAAGTATTTTCCTGACGCTGCGAAGGGAACAATAGCAGAAAATGCAGAGCTTATCTGCGTGGAGATACCTGTAAAAGCGCTATGTGAGGAGTGTGGAGCAGAGTATAATCCAACTAAAGAAAATGGGTATTTATGTCCGTTTTGTGGGGGAAGAAAGGCTCACATGGTAAGTGGCAAGGGCGTAATGTTGAACAATGTAGTCATTGAATAAGATAGGAGAAAGATAATGAAGACGCTGTATTTGGAATGCAAAATGGGTGTTGCCGGTGATATGTTTGCATCTGCCTTGATTGGCCTTTTTGACAACAAGGAAAAGATTGTAGAATCTCTTAATTCAATGGGAATACCACATGTTGTCTATAAACTTGAAGATTCAAATAAATGTGGAATAATAGGAGATCATCTCAGAGTATTTATCGATGGCGTGGAGGAGGGAGACGATAACGAGCGTAATCCTAAACACAGTGGTCATCATGAACACGGTACTACGCTGGATGATATAGAGAAAGTTATAGAAGAAATAAATATTTCCAAAGAAGTTAAAAGTGATGTCCGTGAGGTATATCAGCTGCTGGCAGAAGCAGAAAGCAAGGTTCATGGCGAGCCTGTTTCCAAGATTCATTTCCATGAAGTTGGAAATATGGATGCGATTGCTGATATTGCTGCGGTATGTTATTTGTTGCATGAGCTGGATCCTGAAAAGATAATTGTATCGCCAATAAATTATGGAAACGGTCAGGTTAAATGTGCTCATGGTATACTCCCTGTTCCTACACCGGCAACAGCGCTGTTGCTTGAGGAAATTCCCTGTTATTCCAGTGAAAACAAAGTGGGGGAGTTGTGTACTCCTACGGGGGCGGCGCTTGTTAAGTATTTTGCGTTTGGCTTTGGGACGCAACCTGTCATGGCCATTAAAAAAATTGGTTATGGAATGGGAAAAAAGGACTTTGAGCAGGCAAACTGTGTGAGGGCAATGCTTGGAGAGTGCACAGAAGAGGCTGAAAAGATTATTGAACTGTCCTGTAATGTTGATGATATGACAGCGGAAGAGCTTGGATTTGCGTCTGAGATGTTGTTTGAAGCAGGCGCACTTGATGTGTTTACAATATCTGTTGATATGAAAAAGAACCGCCTTGGTTTTTTGATCACGTGTTTATGCAATGAAGATATCAAGGATAAAATGATTAAAGCGCTTTTCAAGTATACTACTACATTGGGAATAAGGGAGAGTGCACATAATAGGTATACTCTGGTCAGAGAAATAACTAAAAATGAAACACCATATGGAGAGGTTAGAGTGAAGAAGTCTGTAGGATATGGTGTGACTCGCAAGAAAATCGAATATGAAGACTTGGCAGGGATTGCCAGGAGAACAGGCAAATCGATCGGCGAGTTAAGAGCTGAGCTAGAAGGAGCTTGGAATTAGTAAGATCAGTATCATGGAGGAAAAGTGGGAAATATAATAAAGATATGTAATCTCAATTTTGAAGAACTGAGAGTTTATGACACTTTAAATGAGAACCAACTAAGGAGAATAAATGAACCGGATTTAGGGCTTTTCATTGCGGAAAGCCCTAAAGTTATTGTTAGGGCCATGGATGGTGGATATGAGCCTGTTTCCTTTCTTTTGGAAGAAAAGCTAATTGAGGGGGAGATGAGTGAAATAGTAAATAGGGCAGGGGACGTACCGGTCTATGTGGCGAGCGAGGGTGTGCTTACAAGGATAACTGGCTATAGGCTTACTCGGGGGGCGCTTTGTGCAATGAAGAGAAAGGCTTTGCCTGAAGTGGAGCAAATTACTAATAATGTAAGGCGTATTGTTATACTTGAAGATGTGGAGAACCCGACAAATGTTGGCGCTATTTTTAGATCTGCTGCGGCTCTTAACATAGATGGCGTTATTTTAACACCTGGCTCAAGTGATCCCCTATATCGAAGGGCAATAAGAGTTGGCATGGGGACGGCCTTTCAATTGCCATGGACCTTTTTTGATGGAAGATGGTACGAAGAGGGGATTGAGTTGCTGCACAAGCGCGGCTTCAAGACAGCAGCAATGGCACTTTGCGACAAGTCAGTCAGTATAGATGATGAGAAGCTTCAATCGGAGGAGCGGCTCGCAATTATCATGGGTACCGAAGGAGAAGGTTTAAGAAGTAAGACTATAGAAGAAAGCGATTATGTGGTTAAGATTCCGATGTCTCATGGTGTGGATTCATTAAACGTAGCAGCAGCAAGCGCCGTGACGTTCTGGGAGCTTGCTGCCAAGTGATATTATATTTACATTAAATATTAGTTGTTTAGTGCCTCAACTATTGCTTTCTGGGAATTTTTGATGGTTTCATCAACTGTTGCGCTTCCGTCAATGCATTTCACGAGCTCTGCGCCAAAAGCATCCTCAATCTTTGACCATTTAGTTGTTCTTGGCCTTACACGAGAGTTATTAGTACCGCTGTAGAGCTGCTCAAAGTATGGGTATTTGGCGGTTATTGATTTGTCTTTAAATATACTTTTGCGGGTTGGGATGCCTCCAAATTCAAGAGCTTCTCTCTGGACGTCTTCGCTTGTAAGGTATATGGCAAGTTTAAGAGCCAGATCCGGATCTTTTGAATTTGAGGTGACACCAAGAAGCCAGTTTCCTATTTCGCCTGTAGCTAATGCCTCGGAAGAAGCGTTCTTTTTTCCGGGAATCTGCGCTATGGCTGCATTAGCGCCATCTCCTGAAACAAACCATGATGGCCAACCAAGTGCTATTCCGGCTTCTCCTGAAATAATAGCGTCTACAAGGGCATCCTTATCATAATTGCCGCCGGTTTGATATAGCTTATAATAGAATTCAAGAGCATCTCGGCTTTCTTTAGAATCAAGTATAACTCGGCCTGAATCATCAAATAGATCCCCGCCAAAAGCCCAAAGAATTGGCAGAAAATCTGAAACAATAGGATTGCCGGATTGGCCGCGAATTGCATAGCCTTTTTTTCCGGATTGTTGAAGAGTCTCACATTCGCCAAGTATTCCATCCCAGGAATTAAGTGAGGAGTCGCTATTTATTAAATCAGAATTATAGAAAATAAGTTGTACATTTCCTGAAAAAGGAAGGGCATATGTGGCCCCAAGAGGATAAGGGTCCTTGCCTAAGAGCCTTGATTTTTCTACAAAATCTTCATCATCGGCGTACCCTAACTGCGTAAGATTTTGAAGTACATTTTTTTCTATATATTCAGGCATTAGTGGATCATCAATCATGATGATGTCGTATTTCCCTTCGGTATTTGATATGTCTTCAATTACCGTGTCGTGTATATCGTTTGCGCTAAGCGGTATTACATTAACAACACAATTGTTTTCCTGCTCGAAGTTGTTTTTTACAGCATTAATAACATCGCTATGCGAGCCATCTCTGGCCGCGATGGTAATAGTTGTTTTGCTGGAGCTTGTTGTACTGTCTGCGCCTTCGGATGAAGCGCAGCCAATAATGGTAGCGCAAAGACACAGAGATAATACAATTTTAGTAAGATGCTTTGCTTTAAACATAATACAACCTCCGTATATTTACTAAATTTTATCATACAAAACACGTAAAATTATGAATAATAAATAATATTATGATTAAGTTTGTAGTATAATCAAAATGGATGAATGTAGTTTCTGTTAAATATGAGGTGAAAATATGTCGGAAAAGCATAGTGAAGGAAAAATCGGATATTCAACTTCAGCTGAATTTGGCCCCAACGATATTTTATACATGTTGAGAGATTTGCCCGATGCATGCTGCATATTTAAGGTTCTTACAGATCCTTTTGGAACTGTAAAAGACATGCTGTTTCTATATGCCAACGAGAAGTATGCGCAGCTCGTCAACAAACCAGTGGCAGAACTGGTTGGTGCGACATATTATCAGACTGTATCGAATCAGGATGAGGACTGGATCAGATTTAGTTATCAGGCTGCAGTTCTAAGGCAATCCTCCATAAACCGTACATATAATAGCGCGTTTAATAAATGGTTTGAGTTTTGGGTAGTTCCGGTGTATCAAAAGGGATTTTGTGCGTTCATCATTCATGATGTCACAGCGGATAAACGTAACGAAGAGACTCAGGTTTATGAAGCGAATACCAACAATCTCGTTATTGACTGTGCTAAAGCAATTGCTACTCCTGATTTCAATAAAGGACTCAAAAGAGTGCTAAGAAAGATTGGACAGGCAATAGATGCTGACAGAGTATATGTTGTAACTAGCCAGGGAACATCAATTAAAGAAATCCATGAATGGGTAAGCAAATCCTGTACTATAGGCCTTCCGCCAAAGAAAGTATTTGAAAAACATGATCTTGTTGGAATATGGAACAGAAATCTGACGGATAAGAGCGTCTTTTACATGCATGACGTTACTCCTGTTCAGGATATAAACGAGCCGTTATATAATGAACTGCTGGCGGGAAAATGCTCAAGATTTATGGTGACCAAACTTAAAGATAAGGATGAAGACATCGGTTTTCTTGTAGCAGACAATTATTCATTGGAGATTCAGGTTAATCTTCCGGAGCTTATGGAAACAGTTGCTGCTTTTGTTGCCGGACAATTAAGGATTCATGACCTGACAAAAGAGCTCATGTATCTGGGCGGACATGATGCATTAACGGGATTGGGAAATAGATATGCACTTAATCAAACATTGCTTCTTTTGAGTGAGATGTCTGTGCCTGTCGGCGTTTGCTATACAGATATTAATGGTTTGAAGGCAATAAATGACGATAAAGGTCATGAAGAAGGTGATAGGCTTATTGGTAAAACGGCAGAAGTAATTGGGGCCGTGTTTAAAAGTAAGTACTGTTATAGGATTGGCGGAGATGAGTTTGTTGCCATAATTCCTGATATTGAAGAAGAGAAGTTTGAGGAGCTTGTTGACAAATTAAAGAATAAAACAAAAGGAGATGCGATCGCGATAGGGCATACATGGTCACGGAGTACCAAGGATATCAAAAAAACCATTCGCAGTGCGGATGAAGATATGTATAAGGACAAGGCACGGTACTATAAGGATCATGAGAGACGACACGCAAATAATACATAAAAAAGAGGCTATCGCCACAAAAGGCGATAGCCTCTACTTATTACAAGCAGTGATTATGCAAGGGCTGCAGTAATGATTGACATAGAATATACTTCTATAGCGTTGCAACCTCTTGAAAGGTCGTTGATAGGGGCGTTGAGTCCAAGAAGAATAGGACCATAAGCCTCGAAATTACCCATTCTCTGTGCAATCTTATAACCAAGGTTGCCAGCGTTGATGTCAGGGAAAATAAAGGTGTTAGCGTGACCAGCAACAGGTGATCCTGGAGCCTTCTGCTTAGCGACACGAGGAGATACTGCGGCGTCAAACTGAAGCTCTCCGTCAATTGGAATATCAGGATACTTTTCCTGTGCCTTTTTGGTTGCGTTCTGCATCTTTGTAACGGTATCATCCTTAGCTGATCCTTTGGTTGAGAATGAAAGGAAAGCAACCTTTGGATCTACACCAAAGCGCTTTGCACAGTTAACGGTTTCTCCGCAGATTTCAACGAGTTCATCTTCGTTAGGGTTGATGTTGATTCCGCAATCAGCCATTGCGATTACTTCGTTGTCGCCGGTTGCAGAAGGACGAACGAGGATGAAGCATGATGAAACGATTGTGTTTTCGGGCTTAGTTTTGATTATCTGAAGTGCTGGACGTACTGTGTCAGCGGTTGAATAAGTTGCTCCGCCAAGAAGACAGTCACCAAGACCCATTTTTACAAGCATTGTTCCGAAATAGTTAGTCTGCTTGAGGATCGGGATTGCCTTTTCTGGGGTCATACCCTTGCTCTTTCTCATTTCGCAGAAAGCATCTACCATCTCGTCAAATTTGTCATAAGTCTCAGGGTCAATTATCTGTGCTCCGCGAATGTTGTAACCAGCATCTTCTGCGGCCTTGTTGATCTCATCGACATTACCTAAAAGAATAGGCTTAATGAAGTTACCGGCAAGAAGACGTGAAGCTGCCTCAAGAATACGAGGGTCTGAGCCTTCTGGGAATACAATTGTTTTGGGATTCTGCTTGAGTTTCTGGATCATATCACCAAATCCGTACATTTATTTTTCCTCCTTAATACATTACAGTTTTCCTTTTTGTAAGCGCATACATTTTTTGCGTAAGCGTATTATAGACTACTGGTTATTAAAAAAATTTGATTTCGCTCAATTTTTGTGCTAAATTTTATCAGAGGTGTAAAGACTATGAATATGAATCCAATGATGCTTATGCAGTTGCAGCAAAGAATACAGACTTTTCAACAGGATCATCCAAAGTTCCTGCCTTTTTTGATGGCGCTTAAGGATAATGCGTTGGAAGAAGGGACAGTTGTTGCTATGAAAGTAACTACTCCCGAAGGAAAAACAATAGAATCCAACATCAAGCTGACAGCTAATGACATAGAAACAGTCAGAATGATGATGGATCCTAATAATCAGAATTGATCAAAGAGTTTTTACATATGTACCATCTTGCTTTTTGAAATTGTATTTTGCCAGATAGTCTTTGTGGTGTTCATCAGGGCCACTATATGTGACTGATGTAACTCCATCTTCAGGAAGCTTGGAAAAAAGAAATCTACCAATAGAGAAATCTCTAAATGCTGGCAAAGAGTAGTCGAGTAGGATGTCTGCAGATCCGTCGGGCGTGCTCTGCCCAATGAAGATTCCGGCAAGTTCATTGTTGTGCCATATCAGATATGATAGGTTAGCTTTCGAAAAATCCATTGATAATCCTGGAAAACATTCTAAAATATCAGCTGTTTTCTTTTCTATCGCGTATTTTAGTACGGCGTCATCCAATGAGACCTTTACCAGGTCATACTCCCTTGATTCTTTGCTGGTATTGCTCATTTTTACCAGATAATAGATGTTTATTAGTATTAAGCATAAGTTCATTATGGCAGTCGGGTATGACTTTATTATAAATGCATATGTTGTGAATATAATGCTGCCGATGGTGTTTACTACGCGGAGTTTTACCACCGAAACCATAAGGAAGGACACTAGAACCAGTGCTGATCCAATATAACCTATTGCTTCTATCATTGTACTATTCATGCTTTTCTCGCTTTCTTTTGGTTATTAGACAAATATTCTCTCGACTATAAATATAGTATAATGTATTTACTAATTTCAAGAGAAGGAGGATGAAAGCATATGGCTGCAACTACAGGCAAAGAATTTCGCAATCAGGTAATGTATCAGATATACACTCGTAATTTTAGCCAAGGCGGAACTTTTTTGGAGGTAATACCTCAGTTAGACAGGATAAAAGATCTTGGTGTCGATATTGTGTGGTTTGCTCCCGTTCATCCGATTGGTGAAAAGAATAGAAAGGGGACATTGGGCTCTCCATACGCTATAAGTGACTACAGAAAGGTTAATCCGGAGTATGGAACGCTGGATGATTTCAAACAGGTGGTAAAAGAAATCCATGCCAGAGGGATGAAGTGCATTATAGACGTGGTATATAATCACACATCACCAGATTCTTTGCTGTCAAGGGAGCATCCGGAGTGGTTTTATCACAAGCCAGACGGTGGCTTTGGTAACCGCGTGGGGGATTGGACTGATATCATAGATCTTGACTACAATAATACAGAATTATGGGATTATCAGATCGAGACTCTTAAGATTTGGGCAGAGATTGTGGATGGCTTCAGATGTGATGTTGCTCCGCTTATACCGCTTGAGTTTTGGAAAAGAGCTCGTCAAGAGGTGGAAGAAGTCAGAAAAGGCTGCATTTGGCTAAGTGAATCAATAGATCCGGAATTCATCTTGTTTATGAGAGAGCAGGGGCTTACGGCGCTATCAGACTCTGAAATATTCAGCGTCTTTGATATGAGCTACGATTATGATATCTATGGTGATATGGTGAAATATGTCACAGGAAAAGAGCCGCTGGAAGCATATGCTCAATCGATAAGTCGTCAGGAATATACGTATCCAGATAACTACGTAAAGCTTCGTTTTTTGGAAAACCACGACCAGCCAAGGGCTGCATTTATGTTCCCACAAGAGAAGGCGATAATAAATGCCACGGCATTTTTATATTTTCAGAAAGGAATGACACTTGTGTATGCTGGGCAGGAATGCGCTGCCAAGCATTTACCAAGCCTTTTTGACAAAGACCCTGTTTTATGGGGGAGTCAGGAAAATACAGATCTGTCACCTCTTATGACAAAGCTGTCGGCGATAAAAAGGGGTGAAATATTCAAAGAGGGAATATACAGAGTTCAGGCAAGGGAAAATGATATCCTATGTGCGACTTATAGTAAGGGTGCGAATAAAGCTTTGGGAGTTTTTTCTTTAAAGGGAAGGAGTCAGGTGATAGCTGTTGATTTCCCGGATGGAACTTACAAGAATGAGATAGATGGGAACAGCGTTGATATATGCCATGGAATGCTCAGCTGCTGTGGTGATCCCATCATTCTTGTAACCGCAAAAGATATATAACATACATAATTTGTATAACTAAGACGAGCTTTTTAATGCTCTTAAGAGAGGAACATCATAAAAAAGGCCACTGCAGCTGCGATAAAAGCGGACGTTGCAGAAGCTTTGATAACCTTTGATTTGAACGCTTTTGCATCGACATATTTTCCGTGAAAGCTCACTGTATCCACAACTTTAGGCTCAGACAGTTTATTGTAAGTATTTGTTGTATCCATACGCTTACCTCCGGTTCTTCAAAAAAATATACTTTCACCATATTAACCCTAAAATGTGTACAGTTGCTAATCAGAGAATAAACATTTTATAAAATAAATCTTAACTACAGAAGGATAAGGCATTGGAGTACATTTACGAAACACATCTCCACACAATAGAGGCGAGTGCATGCTCTTCAACCCCCGCGGTGGATTATATTGAATACATGAAAGGTCTTGGATATAGCGGAATTATTGTTACGGATCACTTTTTCTCCGGTAACAGCTGTATTCCAAGGACTTTGCCATGGAAAGAAAGAGTTGAGAGGTATTGCTCGGGATATGAGCATGCTCTAAATGCTGCCGGAAGCGGATTTACAGTTATGTTTGGCATAGAATACAACTTTCAGGGCGATGAGTTTCTGCTTTATGGAGTTGGAAAAGATTGGCTCCTTGATAATTCTGACATATTGGAAACAGACAGGTATCAGCTTTATGATAGGGTACATCAGGGAGGGGGAATAATGCTTCAGGCACATCCCTTTAGGGAGAGAGGATATCTGTCAGAGATACATCTCACACCGGGGGTATGCGATGGAGTTGAGGTGTATAATGCTGCAAACCCTGATTATCAGAACGCGCTTGCTTATGACTATGCCGTTCAAAAAGGCTTTAGAATGACGGGAGGCTCAGATATTCACAGTCTTAGCCAGGATGATATGGGCGGAATGAGCTTCTCCAATCCGATAGAGACCATTGAGGATTTTGTCTCGGCGTTCATGTCCGGAGAAGGGACTCCTGTTTTTGTGCAAAATGTACATAATTCTGAGGGGCATTTTGCTCCAATTACGACAAAAAATGAGCTTATGATACCGTCAAAGGAGCCAACTTTGGAAATAATATTGCATTAATTGCTTTAAAAGAAGAAATTTTTGTAAAAAAATTAGCCAATTTGCTTCGATATGTTTTATAATATACTTGTAGGAGGTTTTGGCCTATGAGGAGAAATAGTATTGTTGGACTAATTTTATCGTTCGCGCTTGTTGCGATAGTTGGATGTTCTACTGGTTGTCAGGGGGAACAGGGAATAGAAACAGGTGCAGATCTTAAGCCGGTTATATATCTTTATCCGCAGGAGGATGGGACTAAGGTATCTGTAAGTCTTGATTATAATGGAGATATTACAGATCTAATTCCTGAATTTAATGCAGAGAATACTTGGAATGTAACAGCTAACAGAGATGGAAAGATTTCTTTTGAAGGAAAGAATTATGACTATCTGTTCTGGGAAGGCGTTCCAAGGTTTGAGTATGACTTCTTTACTGGATATTGTGTAAAGGGAACGGATACGGAAGCTTTTCTTAGAAAGAAGCTGCCGGAGCTGGGGCTCAATGATGCTGAGACAGAAGAATTCTTAAAATTCTGGCTTTCAGACATGGAGAAGAATCCTTACAATGTCATAAGTTTCCAGGGCAGGACCTATAATAAGGGCGCCAAACTTACTGTGACACCTGAACCAGACTCACTTATCAGAGTGTTTATGGCATGGTATCCGTCAGAGCATCATATCAGGATCAATCCACAGATTATTGATACTCCACAAAGAGACGGATTTACAGTAGTAGAGTGGGGCGGCAATAAAGTAAAATAAACAGAATATGCATAAATATAAGGTTGGACAAAATTTGTTCAACCTTTTTTTGCGCGTTTATTATATAATATAGCGTGATACCGCGTTAAAGTTGTATTGTGGAGGATTAGGTGTGAACGTATCAATTACTTTGGATGAGGCAAAAAAAATAGCAGATAGTGGGGATTTTGATGTAATTCCTGTCAGCTGTGAGATCTTATCGGATTTCATTACCCCCATAGAGCTTGTCAGAAAGCTAAAAACAGTCTCAAAACATTGCTACATGTTGGAATCTGCCCAGGCTAATGAATATTGGGGAAGATATACATTTGTGGGCTATGAGCCAAAGCTTGCAATTAGCTGCAAGGATGGAGAGATTTCTTTTGGAGACAAGACAATAAAGACTGAAAAACCCTGGGAAGTTCTTAGGGAGATTCTAAAGGACTATAGGAGCCCGAGGTTTGAGAGCTTGCCGCCATTTACAGGTGGACTTGTGGGATATTTTTCCTTTGACTATTTTGGCTATTGCGAGCCAAGCGCAAGGTGGAAAGTAAACGACAGTGATGCGTTCAAGGATCTTGATCTGATGCTGTTTGATAAAGTCATAGCTTTTGATAATGTTAAGCAGAAGATCGTGCTTATTGCAAACGCAGCAACCAAGGATATTGAAGCTGGCTACAGCAAAGCCATAGATGAGCTGAATGACCTGAAAGAACTGATTTATCGCGATGTTCCCCGTGCTGAAGATAAGGGAGAGTTAACTGGTGAAGTAACATCTCTTTTCAATAAGGAAGAGTATTGTGCAATGGTGGAAAGCGCAAAGAGGCACATCAAGGAGGGGGATATTTTCCAGATAGTGCTTTCAAACAGGCTTTCTGCGCCATTTAAGGGGAGTTTGTTAGATACATACAGAGTTCTTAGGACGATCAATCCTTCTCCATATATGTTCTATTTTTCCGGTACTGATGTGGAGGTGGCTGGAGCATCACCTGAGACGCTGGTTAAGCTTGAAAAAGGTGTTCTTCACACATTTCCTCTGGCAGGAACAAGACCAAGAGGTGCAAATGACAAAGAGGATAAGGCTTTGGAAAAAGAGCTACTTGCAGACGAGAAGGAACTGGCTGAGCATAATATGCTTGTGGATCTTGGGCGAAATGATCTTGGAAAGATCAGTAGATTTGGCTCTGTACAGGTTGAAAAGCTTCATTCAATTGAAAGATATTCTCATGTTATGCATATAGGGTCAACGGTCAGGGGCGAAATTCTTGATGATAAAGATGCCCTTGATGCAATAAACGCTGTCCTTCCGGCAGGAACACTATCAGGAGCACCTAAGATCAGGGCGTGCCAGTTAATTGGTGAACTGGAGAACAATAAGCGCGGAATTTACGGCGGAGCCATAGGATACATTGATTTTGCCGGTAATATGGACACTTGTATTGCAATAAGGCTTGTATATAAGAAGAATGACACAGTATTTGTCCGAAGTGGAGCGGGAATAGTTGCCGATTCTGATCCTGAGAAGGAATACACAGAGTGCCTGAACAAAGCGAAAGCATCACTTCGAGCACTGGAACTGGCGGGGGAGGTAGAAAGATGATACTTCTTATAGATAACTATGACAGCTTTTCCTATAATCTATACCAGCTTATAGGCGAGATTGAGCCCGATATAAGGGTTATCAGGAACGATGAAATGACTGTGGAGGAGATAAGAGCTCTTTCCCCGGATAGAATAATTCTTTCCCCGGGCCCCGGAAGACCGGAGGATGCAGGAATTATAGTGGAAGCTGCCAGGACTTTGGGAAAAGATATTCCGACATTAGGGGTGTGCCTTGGACACCAGGCTATATGTATGGCTTTTGGAGCCACAATTACTTATGCAAAAGAGCTTATGCATGGGAAGCAGTCTGAAGTGGAATTTGATACGGACTGTCTGCTGTTTAGGGATATCCCCCAAAAAGCCAAAGTTGCAAGGTATCATTCTCTGGCCGCTGAAAAAGCCACAATTCCTGATTGCTTAAAGATAACAGGCGTTACTGACGAGGGAGAAGTAATGGCAATTCAGCATAAGGATTATCCTATATATGGCGTTCAGTTCCATCCGGAATCCATCATGACTCCTGACGGGAAACAGATGCTGGAGAATTTTTTAAAAAGATGTTGACAGAGCGCACTTAACCAAGTAAAATTCATGATTAAGTAAGATGTATACAAGAATACAAAAAGCAAAACGATGCAATGGGGCATCATGCTACCTAGTGGTAGTGTGCCCAGGCATCGTTTTTTTATTGGTTTCTTTGATGCATCCGGGTACAAGACGGAGGTTGAGTGGTATGTGCGCAATACTTACATACGCAAGAGAAGATGTACAAAAAGATTTTTTTGAGGAAATGCTGGAAAAGACCAGCTCAAGAGGCCCTGATATGACTAGGACTCTTCTTACTCCTAAAGGATGGATGGGGTTTAACAGGCTTTCCATCATGGGACTTGAAGAGAGCGGGATGCAGCCCTTTAGCCTTAATGGGAATGTTGTTGTATGTAATGGTGAGCTTTATGGTTTCACTGAACTAAAAAAGTATCTTATATCATTGGGGTACAGTTTTAAGAGCGACAGCGACTGTGAAATAATCCTGCCTTTATATGAAAGGCTTGGAACAAAGATGTTTGCCTTATTGGATGCAGAATTTGCCTGTGTTATTTATGATTGCGAAAAGAACGACTTTGTAGCGGCAAGAGACCCAATAGGAATAAGACCTCTTTATTATGGATACGATGAAAACAAAAACATCCTTTTTTCCTCAGAGCCTAAGAATCTTACAGGCGTATGCAAGAAGATAATGCCATTTCCCCCCGGACACTACTACGAGGATGGAAAGTTTGTCTGCTACAGGGATATGACACAGGTAAAAGAGATAAGAAGCGATGATCTTCAGACTATAACCCAGAATATCCACGACAAATTGATACTTGGAATAAAGAAGAGACTTAACGCGGATGCGCCGGTTGGATTTCTTTTATCGGGAGGACTTGATTCGTCTCTGGTATGCGGAGTTGCTGCAAGTATCAGTGAAAAACCAATAGAAACCTTTGCCATTGGAATGGATATTGACGCCATAGATCTTAAGTATGCAAGAGAAGTAGCAGAGTATATCCACAGCAATCACCATGAGGTGATCATTACAAAAGAGGATGTCATAGGAGCCCTGGAGCCTGTAATAAAGGCACTTGGAACATACGACATTACAACAATAAGAGCTTCAATAGGAATGTATCTCCTGTGTAAATGGATACATGAGAACACAAACATCAAGGTTGTCCTGACAGGTGAGATATCGGATGAGATATTTGGATACAAATACACGGATTTTGCACCAAGTGCTGAAGCATTTCAGGAAGAGGCAAAAAAGCGCGTAAGAGAGCTTCACATGTACGACGTATTAAGGGCAGATAGATGCATTAGTGTTAACTCCCTTGAAGCCAGAGTTCCTTTTGGGGATCTTGATTTTGTGGATTATGTTATGAGCGTGGATCCGCAAAAGAAGCTAAATACATACGGGATTGGAAAGTTTCTTTTACGAAAGGCCTTTGAAGAGGATGAGTTCATTCCAAGGTCGATCCTGATGAGAGAAAAAGCGGCGTTTTCAGATGCTGTAGGGCATTCCCTTAGAGATGATCTCATGGAATATGCAGATGAAGTATACACCTATGCGGAATATGAGACCAAAAGAAAAGCATATAAACATGCGACGCCATTTACAAAAGAATCACTCTTATATAGGGACATTTTTGAGAAGTATTACGAGGGCCAGTCACAAATGATAGTTGACTTCTGGATGCCCAACAAATCCTGGAAGGGATGCAACGTAAACGATCCATCCGCTAGAGTGCTGTCAAATTATGGTGCCAGCGGAAAATAAAGTACTCGGCAAATAAAAAGAACGGAGGAGAAGAAAATGGTAGAAGCAGGAAAACTTACAGAGGAATATGGTTGTCTGGTCTTTAACGACAAGATCATGAGGGAACGCCTTCCAAAGGATATCTACAAGGCAGTTCACAAGACAATTGAGCAGGGAACTCATCTTGAGCTCGATGTAGCTAATACAGTAGCAGCTGTTATGAAAGAATGGGCTATTGAGAATGGTGCAACGCACTTTACACACTGGTTTCAGCCAATGACCGGTCTTACAGCTGAGAAGCATGATAGCTTCATATCACCAATGGATGACGGAACTGTTATCATGGAGTTTTCAGGAAAAGAGCTTGTAAAGGGTGAGCCAGATGCATCAAGCTTCCCATCAGGCGGACTTAGAGCAACTTTTGAGGCAAGGGGTTATACAGCTTGGGATCCTTCTTCACCAGCATTTATTAAGGACGGATCTCTTTATATCCCGACAGCATTTTGTTCATATGGCGGAGAAGCACTGGATAAGAAGACACCTCTTCTTCGTTCTATGGAGGCTCTTTCCAAAGAGGCTGTTAAGATGCTTCATCTTCTTGGATATGAGGATGTTAAGAGGGTTAGTACAACAATTGGATCAGAACAGGAATACTTCCTTATCGATAAAGACTTTTACAAGATGAGAAAGGATCTTTTGTTTACAGGAAGAACGCTTATTGGAGCACCTGCTTCCAAGGGACAGGAGATGGAGGATCACTACTTTGGTGTGATCAAGCCAAAGGTATCAGCATATATGCATGACCTTGATGAAGAGCTTTGGAAGCTGGGAATTCCTGCAAAAACAAAGCACAATGAGGTTGCACCTTCACAGCACGAGCTGGCACCCGTTTTTGAGACTGCAAACATTGCTGTAGATCATAACCAGCTTACCATGGAAGTGATGAAGAAGGTTGCAGATAAGCATAACTATGCATGTCTTCTTCATGAGAAGCCATTTGAGGGAATCAATGGTTCAGGAAAACATAACAACTGGTCTGTTTGCACAGATACCGGAATGAACCTCCTTGATCCAGGAAAGAAGCCGGGAGAAAACATTCCTTTCCTTGTATTCCTCATGGCTGTTATAGCTGCTGTTGATGAATATGCACCAATTCTTAGACTTTCCGTGGCATCTGCAGGAAATGACCACAGACTTGGCGGAAACGAGGCACCACCAGCTATCATCTCAATTTTCGTAGGAGACGAGCTTGCAGGAGTGCTTAAGAGCATCGAGGAAGGCACAGATTATCAGGGCCAGGGTAAGGTTCAGATGGCAATGGGAGCTACTGTTCTTCCACACTTTACAAAGGATAACACAGACAGAAACAGGACTTCACCATTTGCATTTACAGGAAACAAGTTCGAATTCCGTATGCCTGGTTCAGCTGTTTCGGTAGCAAACGCAAATATCGTTCTTAACACAGCTGTTGCTGAGGAAATCTCAAAGATTTATGAGAAGCTTTCAGGGTTCTCCGGAAAAGAGCTTGAGAGCAAGGTTATGGAAGTGCTTAGAGAAGTGCTTGATGCGCACAAGAAAGTACTCTTTAACGGAAACGGATACACTGATGAATGGGTTGCAGAGGCTGAAAAGAGAGGGCTTCCAAACCTTAAATCTCTTCCGGATGCAATGCCATACTGGATTTCTGATGAGTCTGTAGAGCTCTTTACAAAGCATCAGATATTTACGAAGGAAGAGATTCATTCAAGATATGAGATTCTTCTTGAGAACTACTCAAAGTCTATCCATATTGAGTCTTTGACAATGCAGGAGATGGTGAGAAAAGACCTCACAGAAGGAATCATAGCTTACGAAAAGGATCTTACAAAAGAAATGATCCAGAAAAAGAGCGTTTTAGAGGGTGCTGGTTGTGCTCTCGAGAGCGAGATCCTAAAGACTCTTGACGATGCTTCAGCAGGTATTAGCACAGGGCTTAAGAAGCTCTATGATGACACAAAGAAGGCCGAAGAGATGGAAGATATTCTTAGACAGGCTAGTTACTACAAGGAGACCATTCTTGAGGATATGGATGAGCTTAGAAAACACGCAGATAAAGCAGAGGCGCTTATTCCTGATAAGTATCTTAGCTACCCTACATATGGTCAGATGCTCTTTTCACTAAGATAAAAAAGATTAGAAGGTAGGAAAAATGGAAAACTGGATGAATGAACACGACGCGTGCGGAATAGGAGCAGTAATAAATATTGATGGAAAGCCTGATAATAAAGTGCTTGATGACGCCCTTTCTATTGTTGAGAAGCTGGAACACAGAGCCGGTAAGGACGCCAGCGGAAAAGTAGGAGATGGCGTTGGAATCCTTGTTCAGGTATCTCATAAGTTCTTTTCCAAAGAGGCTGAGAAAATTGGTCTAAAGCTTGGAAAAGCAGGGGACTACGGTATTGGAATGTTCTTCTTTCCACAGGATTCCATGAAGCGCATGTTTGCAAGGCGTATGCTTGAAGTCATTGCAGAAAAAGAAGGGCTTAAAGTTTTGGGATGGAGGGATGTGGAAACACATCCCGAAATTCTTGGCGAAGTGGCAAGAAACTGCATGCCTCATATTAGTCAGTGCTTTATTGAAAGACCGTCAGATGTGGAGAAGGGCATTGATTTCGACAGAAGGCTGTACTGCCTCCGGAGAGAGTATGAGAAGTCTTCAGAGGATACTTATATCTGTTCGTTCTCATCCAGGACTATTGTGTATAAAGGAATGTTCCTTGTAGGACAGCTTCGTAATTTCTATGAAGATCTGTTGTCTCCGGATTACCAGAGTGCAATAGCGCTGGTACATAGCCGTTTTTCAACTAATACTACCCCCTCCTGGCAAAGGGCGCATCCTTATAGAATGATCGCACATAATGGTGAGATCAACACCATAAAGGGTAACAGCGACAGGATGCTTGCCCGTGAGGAGACCATGTCGTCAGAAGTCTTTGGAGAGGAGCTTTCTAAAGTATACCCTGTAATAGCTTCATCAGGCTCTGACTCAGCTATGCTTGATAATACGCTGGAGTTTCTTTACATGAACGGCATGGATCTTCCTCTTGCCATGATGATAACAATCCCTGAACCATGGAAGCACAACGATTTCATGAGCCAGGACAGAAAAGATTTTTATCACTACTACGCAACAATGATGGAACCATGGGACGGTCCGGCTGCAGTTCTTTTCACAGATGGTGAGCTATTTGGCGCTACGCTTGACCGAAATGGACTTAGACCATCAAGATACTATGTAACTAAGGATGGAAGACTTATTCTTGCATCCGAAGTTGGCGTCCTTGATATTCCTGAGGAGGATATCCTTGAAAAATCAAGGCTTTCACCGGGACATATGCTTCTGGTGAACACAAAAGAAGGAAGAATAATCTCCGACAAAGAGTGTAAGGACAGATATTCTCTTGCAAAGCCCTATGGCGAGTGGCTTGACAGATATCTTTTACACCTTCATCATCTGTCGGTTCCAAATAAGAAGATTCCAACACATACTCAGGAGATGAGAGATAAGCTTTACAAGGTGTTCGGATATTCCTATGAGGATGTTAAAGAGCAGATCATGCCTATGGCCACAAATGGCATAGAATCAACGGTTTCCATGGGCACAGATGTGCCACTTGCGATGCTCTCTAAACATCATCAGACACTATTTTGTTACTTTAAGCAGCTTTTTGCCCAGGTCACAAACCCGCCAATTGACTCACTTCGTGAGAAGGTAGTTACAGACACAACAGTTTATATTGGCTCTGATGGAAACCTTCTTAGGGAAAAGAGCGATAACTGCTGCGTACTCGAGGTTAACAACCCTATTCTTACAGGCGTTGACCTGATGAAGATTGAAGCCCTGGATCAGCCGGGCTTTAAGGTAAAAAAGATATCACTTCTGTATTATAAAAACACACCTGTGGAAAGAGCTCTGGATCAGCTGAATATTTCTGTAGACAGAGCGACAGCTGAAGGTGTCAACATAATTGTGCTCTCTGACAGGGGCGTTGATGAAAATCACATGCCAATACCTTCGCTTCTTGCTGTTTCATCTGTTGAGCAGCATCTGGTAAGGACGAAGAAACGCACGGCTGTTTCAATTATATTAGAGAGCGGAGAACCCAGGGATGTACACCAGATAGCAACTCTTCTTGGCTTTGGTGCAAGAGCTATCCAGCCATATCTTGCCCATGAGTGTATCGCTGAGCTCATTGATATAGGAATTCTTGATAAGGACTACCATACTGCAATTGCGGATTATAACAAGGCTCTGCTTGGCGGAGTTGTTAAGATTGCGGCAAAAATGGGTATTTCCACATTGCAGTCGTACCAGTCTGCCAAGATCTTTGAGGCTATAGGCCTGTCAAAAGAGTTTGTGGACAAATATTTCACAGGAACTACAAGCAGAGTAGGTGGAATAGGTATAGCTGAAATTGGAGAGGATGTAGAGCTTAGGCATAACAGAGCGTTTGATCCTCTTGGACTTAACGTTGACAGCAGCCTCGATTCCATGGGATTCCATTCTCTTAGGAGTGGAAAAGACATGGAAGACCATATGTACAATCCTAAGACAATCGTAACTTTGCAAAGAGCTGTAAGAGAGGGCGATTACGAGAGGTTTAAGGAATATACACAGATGGTTGATGACGAGGACAGGCCGCATACCTTAAGAGCACTCTTGTCATTTAGTCCTGCCGGAAATAAGGTTCCACTTGAAGAGGTTGAGCCAGAAGAAGAGATTGTAAAGCGCTTTCAGACAGGTGCTATGTCCTATGGTTCTCTTTCAAAAGAGGCTCATGAGACACTGGCTACCGCGATGAACAGGCTTGGCGGAAAGTCCAATACCGGAGAAGGCGGCGAGGATATTGCCCGCTTTGGCACAGAGAAAAACAGTGCGGTTAAACAGGTTGCCTCCGGAAGATTTGGCGTAACAAGCAGATATCTCCAGAGCGCAAAAGAAATCCAGATAAAGATGGCACAGGGGGCAAAACCCGGAGAAGGTGGACATCTTCCTGGAAAGAAAGTATACCCATGGGTTGCGAGCACAAGATTCTCAACACCGGGTGTAGCACTTATTTCTCCTCCGCCTCATCATGATATTTACTCAATTGAGGATCTGGCGCAGCTTATCTATGATCTTAAGAATGCAAATGACAAGGCAAGGATATCAGTAAAGCTTGTATCTGAGGCGGGAGTTGGCACTATCGCTTCAGGTGTGGCAAAGGCAGGAGCTCAGGTAATCCTCATTTCCGGATATGACGGCGGAACAGGAGCAGCGCCTTCATCATCGGTTCACCACGCAGGACTTCCATGGGAGCTTGGTGTTAGCGAGGCTCACCAGTCCCTTCTTCAGAATGGCTTAAGAAGCAGAGTTGTACTGGAGACAGATGGAAAGCTCATGACAGGAAGAGATGTGGCAATCGCAGCGCTTCTTGGAGCCGAGGAATTTGGCTTTGCAACAGCTCCCCTCGTATGCATGGGATGTATGATGATGAGGGTATGTTCGAAAGATACATGTCCTGTTGGTATTGCAACTCAGAACGAAGAGCTCAGAAAGAGATTTAAGGGAAAGCCTGAGCATGTTATGAACTTCATGCTCTTTGTGGCAAGGCAGCTTCGTGAGATCATGAGCGAGCTTGGATTCAGGACAATCGAGGAGATGGTTGGAAGAACTGACTGCCTCAAAATGAGAACTATTCCTAATGCAAGATGTAAGGATGCTGCAGATCTTTCAAGGATCCTTGACTCAAGCTATGCAGGCAGGGAAAAGAGTCATTTTGACCCGGCTGATGTTTATGATTTTGGTCTTGAAAATACACTTGATCATAAAGTTCTTTTGCCTGAGTACGAGAAGTTCAAGAAAAAGAATGGTGCAAAGATCAGCGTAAAAGTAGATGTGTCCAGTACGGACAGAAGCTTTGGAACGCTCCTTGGAAGCAGGGTTACAAATGATTATAAGGACAGCCTGCCTGAGGATTCCATCACTATAGAGGCAAAGGGCGGCGGAGGACAGTCTTTTGGCGCATTTCTGCCTAAGGGTGTTACACTTCGTCTTATGGGAGATGCAAACGATGGCTTTGGAAAAGGGCTTTCTGGCGGAAAAGTGATCGTGGCACCACCAAAGGAAGCAACTTACAAGGCACATGAAAACATAATAATCGGTAATGTGGCACTTTACGGTGCAACAGCAGGAAAAGCCTATGTTTGCGGTATTGCAGGAGAGAGATTCTGCGTAAGAAATTCCGGCGCGCTGGCAGTTTCCGAAGGGTGTGGAGACCATGGCCTTGAGTATATGACAGGTGGCAGAGCTGTAATTCTGGGAATGACAGGTAAGAACTTTGCAGCGGGCATGAGTGGTGGAATAGCTTATGTTCTGGATCGAGAGCATACTTTGTACCTTAGAATGAACAAGGATATGGCAAGTCTTACTGAACTTACAGAGAAGTATGACATCGCGGAACTTCAGGGAATACTGGAGGATTATGTAAGAGAGACCGGATCTGCTTTCGCAAAAGAGATTCTGGAAAACTATGAGGACTATATTCCTGATTTCAAGAAGATCGTACCAAATGATTATCACAGGATGCTTTCTGCTATCAGTAGATTTGAGGAACAGGGAATAGACCACGAAACAGCTGTATTAGAGGCTTTCAAGGAATTGGCATAACGAATGTTATTAAATATGGAGAGGTTTTGAGATGGGAAAAGAAACAGGTTTTCTTGAATATAACAGGACAAATAACAGGGATGTTAAGCCAAAAGATAGGATACTGAATTTCAACGAGTTTCATATTCTTCTGGATTCTGAGGAGAGACGCAGACAGGCTGCAAGGTGCATGAATTGTGGAGTGCCATTTTGCCAGTCTGCAATGAACCTGGGTGGAATGATAACAGGTTGTCCGCTTCACAATCTGATTCCGGAGTGGAATGACGAGATTTACAGAGGGCATGACAGTCACGCTTTTGCCAGACTTCATAAGACCAGTAATTTCCCGGAATTTACCGGAAGAGTATGCCCTGCTTTGTGTGAAAAAGCCTGTATGTGTGGGCAGAACGGGGATTCTGTAACGGTACATGACAATGAGTTGTATCTTATTGAAACTGCCTATGAAAAAGGCTATATACAGCCTGTTATTCCTAAGATAAGAAGCGGGAAAAAGATTGCAGTTGTAGGTAGTGGACCATCAGGCCTTGCGGTAGCTGATGAATTAAATCACAGAGGCCACAGTGTGGAAGTCTTTGAGCGCGAGGACGAGATAGGCGGCCTTTTGATGTATGGAATTCCCAATATGAAGCTTGATAAGAGCGTGGTCCTTCGCAGGAAGAACCTTATGGAAAAAGAAGGAGTTGTATTCCATACAGGCGTTGATGTGGGGAAGGATATATCTTCTAAGGAACTTTTGGATGATTTTGATGCTGTGGTTTTGTGCTGCGGTGCTAAAAAGCCCCGGCCTCTTGGTGTGGCAGATCCCGGAAAGGTAAAGGGCGTCTATAATGCAGTAGATTTCCTGACAAGGAATACAAAAGCCCTTATGAAGTCAAAGAATCGCACTGTTGAAGCATTAAAATCCCAGGGCGGATATATCGACGCAAGTGGTAAACATGTTATTATAGTAGGTGGTGGCGATACCGGAAATGATTGTATCGGTACTGTTATAAGACATGGAGCTAAGCGCGTTACAGCCATTGAGATGATGCCGAAGCCACCTGTTGAGAGGGCTGCAAATAATCCATGGCCGGAGTGGCCAAAGGTACTTAAGACCGACTATGGCCATGAAGAAGCCATATACGTATATGGCGAGGATCCAAGGGTATTTGAGACCACAGTAAAAGACATTAAGACTGATAAAAAAGGAAATATTAAGCAGGTAACTACTGTGAAGGTTACCTTTAAAAATGGCAAGCTCAGCGAGGTCCCGGGTACGGAAAAGGACCTTAAGTGCGATCTGCTTCTTATTGCGGCTGGTTTTATAGGCTGTGAGGACTATGTGACTGAAGGTTTTGGAATTGAAAGAAGCCAGAGAGGCACAGCAGTTACACAGGCTGGAGGATATCGTATATCTGATAGCAAGCTCTTTTCCGCAGGAGATATGCACAGAGGTCAGTCCCTGGTAGTCTGGGCTATAGCAGAAGGGCGTGAGTGCGCCAAAGAAGTTGATGAATACCTGATGGGATATACAAATCTTTGATTGGAGTTCGATAAATGGTAAAAGCAAATGAAAACTATTTGAAACTTCCGGGTAATTACCTTTTTTCCACCATTGGTAAGAAGGTAAGAGAGTATCAGGAGGCCAATCCCGAGGCTAAAGTTATACGGCTTGGCATTGGTGATGTAACGCAGCCCATTGCTCCTTCTATAATTAGTGCTTTACATAGCGCTGTAGATGAGATGGCAAGTGCTGATAGTTTTAAGGGATATGCGCCGGATCTTGGATATCACTTCCTTAGGGAAAAGATATCTGAGTTTGATTTTGGAAAAAGAGGCTGTGATATATCTCCTGATGAGATATTTGTTTCGGATGGTGCAAAGTGCGACTGCTCAAACATACAGGAGATTTTCAGTAATGATAATAAGATAGCAGTATGTGACCCGGTATATCCTGTATACGTTGACTCAAATGTTATGGCGGGAAGGACGGGGCTTTTTGATGAGGCTGCGGATGGCTACAGGGATGTTATATATATGCCTTGTACTGCTGAAAACGGCTTTGTGCCTGATTTCCCCAAGGAGGTTCCGGACCTTATATATCTGTGCTTTCCAAATAATCCTACAGGAGCAGTGATAACAAAGGACAGGCTTCAGGAATGGGTTGATTACGCAAATAAGAATAAAGCAATTATTCTATATGATGCGGCCTATGAGGCATATATTTCTGAGGATAATGTACCCCACAGTATATATGAATGCGATGGGGCAAAAGACTGTGCAATAGAGTTCAGATCTTTTTCCAAGACAGCAGGATTTACAGGGCTGCGACTGGGATATACGGTTATTCCTAAAGAGCTTGAGGCTGACGGCGTAAAACTTTGGAACCTGTGGGCAAGAAGGCATGGAACCAAATATAACGGAGCACCCTATATTGTACAAAAGGCCGGAGAAGCTGTATATTCAGAAGAAGGAAGAAAACAGATACAGTCCCAGATCGCCTATTATATGGAAAATGCAAGGCTTATTTACGGTGGCCTTAAGGATGCTGGTTATGAGGTTTCCGGAGGCGTAAATGCACCTTATATCTGGCTTCATACACCGGATAAAATGACAAGTTGGGAGTTTTTTGACCATCTTCTGACAAAGGCCAATGTAGTAGGAACTCCGGGATCGGGATTTGGACCTCACGGAGAGCATTACTTCAGGCTTACAGCATTCGGAAACCGCGAAAATACGCTGGAAGCAATAGAGAGAATTAAGAAACTTTAAGGAGGATACATGCTGTACACAGTAGACGAAGTACTTAAGTATGTTGAGGAGGAAGATGCCAAGTTTATAAGGCTGGCATTTTGCGATGCATTTGGTGTCCAGAAGAATATATCTGTAATGCCGGGAGAGTTAAAAAAGGCCTTTGAGGATGGGGCGCCAATAAGTGCAAAGGAGATTGCCGGATTTAAGTGCGGCAATATTGCGAAGTTATACCTTAAGCCTGATCCAAATACGCTGGCAGTTCTTCCATGGAGACCGGATAGCGGCAAGGTACTTCGTATGTTCTGTGATGTTTATACAGCTGACGGCCAGGAATATATGGCTGGGACAAGAGGTGTCCTTAGAAGAGCGGTAGATAAGGCAAAAAAGGCTGGTATCGAATTTAGGTTTGGTTCGGAGACGGAGTTTTATCTTTTTACAAAAGACGAAGCTGGAAATCCCACAAAGATTCCTTATGATTCTGCCGGATATATGGATATTGCGCCTTCTGACAGGTGTGAGAACATCAGACGTGAGATATGTCTTACTATAGAAAAGATGGGGCTGACACCTGAGAGATCACACCACGAGCATGGTCCAGGGCAGAATGAGATAGATTTCCACTATGGAAAACCATTAAAAGCTGCAGATCAGATGACCACTTTTAAGATGGTTGTAAACACTATTGCTGACAGGTACGGGCTTGTTTCTGATTTTTCACCTGTGCCGCTTGAAGGAAAGCCTGGCAATGGCTACCACATCAATATTTATGCTGCAGACGGTGAAGGAGAGGATGTTGCTGGTCTTGCCGCCGCTGGAATCATGGAGAAGATAAGGGATATTACTCTTTTCCTGAATCCATCGGAGAAGTCTTATGCAAGATTTGGAACTAACATGGCTCCCGACAAGGTTAACTGGTCAGGCGCCGGAGAATCTGAGCTTATGTTCGTAGAAACATACAAAGGAAGGACTCACGTTGAACTCAGATCACCGGATGCGTCCAGTAATCCTTATCTGGTTTATGCACTTCTGATACATGCAGGGCTTTACGGTATCGAAAATAAACTTAGTCTTTCTGAAAAGACCAATGAAGATGGGCGGCTACTGCCTAAGACATTACAGGAAGCAAGAAAGCTTGCGGCAGAAAGCGGTTTTGTAAAAGAGATTGTACCCCAGGAGCTTTTAAAAGAGTATATAGGCTATTAATTGGAGGGCTGTTTATGCCAAAAAAGGATGACATACAACACTCCATACTGATAGTGTCCGGTTCTGAACAGTTTGATGCTGTTGTCAGACGCTCTTTGCCAGAGGGCAATTTCATGACGGTGGATTTTCAGAAAAGCGCCAGCATGGCAAGGCGAAGTGTTCTGGAGAGATATTACGATATTGTTGTGATAAATGCTCCGCTAAGTGACGATAATGGCATCAATCTGGCGATGGATATTGCCGAGGACACTAATATTAGCGTTCTGGTAGTAACATCATCAGATATATATGGAGATGTATTGGATCATGTAACAGACAGTGGGATATTGGCGATACAGAAGCCTTTTCCCAGAGGGCTTTTAAACAAATCCATCAGATTTCTTATTTCTATGCAAAACAGGATGCAGACCTTGTCAAAAGAGATATCAAAGACAAAGGACAAACTAGAGGAAGTAAGGATTATAAGTCGTGCCAAGGTAATGCTGGTGGAGAAAAAGAATATGACAGAGGATGAAGCTCACAGATACATTGGAAATCAGGCCATGAACGATGGCGTTTCCAGAAAGAGAGCCGCAGAAAAAATAATGGACGACCTTGAATAAGCGCAAGGTTGTCCATTTTTATTTGATCATAGACCTTTGTACCTGATGGATAGGTAAAGAGATAAAAGAAACAGTCCAACAGTTTCTGTGACGTGATATATGATCGAAGTCCATACAATACCAATCTCACGTCCCATCAGATATACCGTCTGCATCTGGAGTGCGCCAAAAGACAGTAAGAACAGCAAAAGGATCACGAAAGAAGCTATTTTTAGGTATTTGTCATTTAAGAAAATACCGGTTATAACAACTCCAAGCAGGATGGCGGATAGGATTTCCAGGTACTTGAAACCGTGGGTCATGTTGTAAAGCATCACAAATGTACCATCGGTCATGCCATCACTGGAGGAAAGGGCATCCATAAGCATTCCGATGAATCTTCTGTACATGATAGATGTGAAAACGTAAATGAGCTCGGCACCTACGAAAATGACAGCCCAAAGCTGTAACAGCCTGTTTACCGAAGAGACGCTTAAGGTTGCGAGATTCTCCCCAAAGAACTCTTTTTGCAAATCGCCCATTTGTTTCCTGTCTTCTTTGGGAATAATATTCATGTAGTGGCTCAGCCTGCGCCAAATAAGATAGAAAATAACGGATGTTATCGCAATCTGTATGACTGAAATAACAAGCTGGCAGTGCCATAGCATGATATCAAGCATGTCAGGGCTTGTCACATTGCTCTTCCTCAATATAATACGCAGAGTACCTTCACATAATGCGGCTATTAGCTTGACCACGGCGGTCAACATTATTGCTTTTGATAAAATGTGTTTTTTGACATTGATATACATATAAGTATTTTATCATATTTTTAGAAAATTTTTATTTAGTGTGACACTTCTGTGATAAAAGTATTGTTACTATTAATTGAGTGGGACTTTGGTGGTGTTCAGAGAGGACAGGAGTTATGAAAAAAAGAGATTCTTTTGTGAGGATATGTGCATTACTTCTTGCTGTTTGCGTAGGAATAACAAGCATAACAGCAGCGCAGAAACTTAAGGTCTACGCTCAGGAGAGCCTTGATATTTTAGATGGTGAGGGCGAGTCTTATGTTGATGATGACTCCTGGCTTGAATCAGAGGAAGTCAAAGCACTTCAGGAGCAGTCTCAGGATGTGCCTGTCACAGAACCTCAATCTGATCCGTTCGACTATAATCTTGTCTGTTATACGCCTAGTATTAGCTTTGGCCAGATAAATAAAGGGGAAGTTGTAAATGCCAGACAATTTACGATTGTAAACGTGGGAAGCACACAGTTCCCAATTACATGGGAAGAAGTTGACCCAAATACTGCATTCAGCTGTGGACAGATTACCCCAGATGAATACCTGGATCCGGGTGAATCCGCAGGGTTTAGTGTTGTACCGGAAGATGGTCTTGAGGCTGGTGTCTATACAGCCAGATATACCTTTTTTTCTGCAAATGATTATAGAAGACATCATACAGCGGTTGTTGATGTTTCAGTAACAGTTAAAGATGCTACGCCTTATGTCACGAGCGTTGTGGTTACGCCCGGGGCTGTGACTATTCCAATGGGAAAAAGCTATAGATTTGACAGCAGTGTCGATGGTGGAAATGGTTATGATGCATCTGTCATATGGTCATTATCAGGCAATCAGAGCCAGAGTACAACTGTTGATGGAGCAGGATTTGTCACAGTAGGTTCAAATGAAACAGCCACCTCTTTTGCTGTAATTGCAACTTCATTGCAGGATCCCAGTAAGGTGGGACGAGGAATTATAACAGTTTCCAGCGTTGACTACGTTGTAAGTGTTAGATCCGATCCTGCGGAAGGCGGAGCGGTTGCTGGTGGCAGCGCTGTAAGGAGTGGAGGAAGCTGTACGGTATCTGCTTCTGCCAATAATAATTATGTTTTCAGAGGATGGTACGAGGGAGGAAGTCTGGTATCGGAAAGTGGGCAGATGAGGCTCGATAATGTCACCAGAGATTATGACCTTGTAGCAAAGTTTGAAAGACGAACATGTTATGTAAGGACAAATGTAAACAATGGCGATGGCGGCAGTGTTTCAGGTGGCGGTAGTGTAAATTATGGCGGAAGTTTCACTATTACCGCAAATCCAAAGAATGGATATTATTTTGCCGGATTTGTTGAGAATGGACAGACGATAAGCAATGCATCATCAATACAAATAAATAATATTACTTCAGATAGAAACATCACGGCGGTATTTGAGAGGAGCACCTGTAGGGTTAATGTTTCAGTAAATCCAAGTGATACCGGTAAGTTTGAAGGGGCAGGAACCTACAATAAAGGCTCAAGAGTGGAACTAAAAGCATCAGCCTATGATGGATTCGAATTTGTGGGATGGTCTATAAACGGACAGGTTGTCTCAAGAGATAACAGGTATGTAATTAACGAAATTAGCGGTGATGTAAATTTAGTTGCCAATTTTATGAAGAAAAATGCAACTACATACAAGATTGTATCCGGTATTGCAACAGCGGGCGGAAGTATCACACCAAGTGGTGAGTATGTAATAGCTGAGGGCGGAAGTGTTACATATAATATTATGCCTGCAGCAGATTACAAAATTACTGCAGTAATGGTTGATGGAAAGAATATTGGAGCTGTTTCCAGCTACACCTTTAATAATGTGAGAGGTGGACACTCTATAACGGCAAGCTTTGAAAAGAAGCCTGAGCCTATTGTGCCAAAGAGCGATACATCTACGGCCAAGACAACATCCGGACAGACGAAGAAAGCAAGCTCAACACAGAAAGAGACCACGGTAACCCCTAAGAATACTGATTACAACGAAGATACAGCTGCTAAAGGCGCTGTCCCTGAACAAAATGTTGTGGAACAGAATATTCCTGAGGAAGTGGATTCCCTTGAAGGTGAGGAATACGAGGAGGATGTTTATACGGAATATGAAGAGGCTCAGATTCCGGAAGAGACACCTATAGTAAGCGTTATGTCCAAGCACAACATGGATGAGACGACGCTTAGAATACTGATTGATGATGATGCTGTTCTTCCAATGCTTAGGGAAGCCTACGAGGATGGAACGCTTCAGATAACCGTGAACAATGGATATGCTGAGGATAAGCAGGAAACTGCAGTAGAGTTGTATTATAAGCAGCCTACGCTTTTGAATTTTGAGGATGTAATTGCTGAAACGCTTACCAAAGAAGAGAAGTACAATGTTCTTACCGGAACGCCGGTTTCCTTCAATATTGATATAACAGAGAATACTGCAACAATTGACGAAGGAACGAAGCAGCTGATGCAGAAAAAAATCGGATATAAACCGGTAAGTTACTTCGATTTCCTTATCCTGAAGACAAGCGGAGGAATAACGAGCGTTATAAATAACACAACTACTGATCTGGAGGTGGTATTACCCATTCCTGAGCAGTATCGGAAGGAAGGCAGAAAATTCTATGTATTAAGAAATCACAATGGTGTGGTTGACGTATTGGATGACATAGGAAATGATCCTGCAAGTATTACATTCAAAACAGATAGATTTTCAGAGTATGCTATTGCATATGAGGCGATAAATATTAACAGGCTGATATTGAGAGTTGTTCTTGTAGCTGTAGTATCGCTGATACTTGCCATCATATGTTTTGCTAATCTTTTAAGATATAAGAGAATGGCCAGGAAATAATGAAATAACTGGCTAAAATGTCAAAAGAGATGTACAATTTACAATATAAAAGTATACGATAACAAGGAGGACACATGCGATTCATTCAATCAGAGCACATCAAGGTTGCAAACCTTGAATCAAGGCTGGATGATGCTAACAAAGTAATCGATGATTACATCTCTGATACGGGGATTGACAGCAAAAAGGCTCTAAGATTGAGGCTGCTTTCTGAAGAGGTCTTAAGACTTGCCAAGTCAATTATTGGGCATGGAATAATGGAGTTCTGGCTGGAGGGAGATGCAAGACTTACTCGGATTTACCTTACGGCTGAGAACAACATTGACAGATATAAACAGGATGAGCTTCTTTCTGTATCAAAGACAGGCGAGAATTCCGCAGAAAAAGGGTTTTTTGGAAAACTCCTTGCAATGTTTATCATGGATGTTCCAGGTGAGTCCACCTGGAATCTTAGGGACTACAAGGATGAGATAAGGCGCAGAAAAAGAGAGGATCCTTACTCTCAGGAAGCATGGGACGATCTGGAGAGATCGCTCGTTGCTAATCTTGCAGATGATATCGAAGTTGGCATCAGCAGGGATAAGATCAAGATGGTGGTCACAAAAGACTTCTCGGAGGCTCTTAGTACTATAGGCTCCAGGGTGCCGGAATATAAGGGCGATTACACCTTTATAGATAGCAATAAGCTGGATGAAAGTACTCTATATGATAAAGCAGATGAACTGATTGAGGACCTGGAAGTTTCCAAAAAAGATGCGATACATCTCAAGCTGTTGTTTGAAGAGACAGTAGGAATGCTCAAATCAATGGCTGCTGATTATCACGCAGAGATCTGGTTTGAGAAGTATAAGAAGGAATGCTGCCTTAAACTTACAGGAAAAACCCTCATGGATTCAGCTAAGAAGAAAGAGCTGATATCCATTTCGTCAGATCATGACAACCACTCAGCAAAAGGATTCATGGGCAAAGTGACGGATGTTATTGAAAGCGGCCTTTTGAATTATACAGATGTAATGAAGCTCCAACAGCAGTACGGGGCGGGGTATGTAAGCTATGGCTCCATGGGGCTATATGGATTTACAGAAGGAAGCGTTACACCGGGAATACAGTGGTCACTGTGTGATTACAGAGATTCCCTCGAGGCGGATCAAGATAATAATCCAAGCGTTAAAGAGGCTTGGGACGAGCTTGAGAAGTCGATTGTTGCCAGCCTTGCCAAGGATGTTCTTGTGGGTGTAAAGGGCGACAGAATAGATATTACTATGGTCTATGAGTTAAACGATTGAAAAATAAGAAGAGAGAGGAGATTTAAAATGACAATCAACAAGATCGAAAACGGAAGTGAACTTACAATCGCATTGGAGGGAAGACTTGATACCACAACAGCGCCTCAGCTTGATGATGAGCTTAAGGCTGCGCTTCCTGGAACAGAAAAGCTTATCTTCGATTTTGAGAAGCTTGAGTACATCTCATCTGCAGGCCTAAGAGTGCTTCTTTCTGCTCAGAAGGTTATGAACAATCAGGGCAGCATGGTTATCAGGAACGTAAGCGAAGAAATCAGTGAAATCTTTGAAGTAACAGGATTTGTTGATATTCTTACAATCGAGTAATAGTCGGGAAATTCACATGAAGGAAATAACGTTAGAGGCCAAAACCGAAAAACTGGACGAAGTCCTTGTTTTCGTCGACGGTGAGCTGGAGGCTGCAGGGTGTACTATGAAAGGACAACTGCAGCTTGATGTGGCCGTTGAGGAAATCTTCGTGAATATTGCAAGCTATGCTTATCCTGAGGGATCAGGAAGTGCAACTATCCAGGTCAATACTGACCCGGATAAGAAGTATGTCACCATTACTTTTATAGACGAGGGAATTCCATACAATCCTCTTGCAAAAGAGGATCCTGATGTAACCCTGTCTGCAGAAGAGAGGCAGATTGGTGGTCTTGGAATATTCATAGTTAAAAAAAGCATGGACACAACAGCCTATGAGCGCACAGATGGAAAAAATGTCTTTTCCATGGGATACTCGTGGGCTTAGAAGGGGACGTTAAATGGCATCAATTGCTAAAGATGTGGATATTAAACAATTTTATGATGCAATAGTAGATTTTGAGAACAGCGAAGAGGCTCAGGAATTCTACTATAAAGTGATGGATACACCCACCGGAAGAAAGAACAAAAGCGGAAGTGATGAGACGGTAAGAGACAGGATCCTTAAAGCTTACGCTATGCTCTTTTGTGAGGAAGCGGGATTGGAGCCCGGTGAAAAAGCCGGTACCCAGGAAGTTGCTGATACGGCAGACAGGCTCTATATTGGCGGGACAGGTTATGATCCACAGCACTGGTATCGAATGAAATACCACTTCCCGGTTATAGACGATGATAACTATGACAGATTTGCAGCACTGGTTCTGGCAGATATGAACTCAGGGCCGCTTCATGATGCTGCAATGAATGACGGTGATACTCTGGTGGTGGGAGAAGCAGACCCACTACACATGACAGTTCAACAAAGAAAAAATCAGAAGGTTAAAAGCATATCATTACCTACAGGAGGTGGACAGTGAATATACTTGCGGTAGATAATGATGAAACCGCTTTAAAGAAAATAAAAGGCATCCTCAAAAAGGTACTGCCAGAGGCTACATGTTATTTCTTTAATGAGTCGCTTGCGGCTCTTGCCAAAGCGCGTGAAGAAGAAATAGATGTGGCTTTTCTTGATGTAGAAATGCCAGAGCTTTCCGGAATAGACTTGGGCAGGTACTTGAAGGATCTAAATCCATATGTCAATCTGATCTACCTGACGGATAATACTGATTATGCTTATGAAGCAATGAAACTCCATGCCAGTGGATATCTGAAGAAACCAGGAACAGACAAGGAGGTTAAGGGAGAGCTCGAATCTTTGCGCTATCCCGAGCTTCGTAAGAAATATAAGAGAGTTTTTGCTCAGACATTTGGAAACTTTGAACTTTTCGTAGATGGAGAGCCGGTGGAGTTCAAGTATAAGAGGACCAAAGAAATAGTGGCGCTTCTTGTCAATAACAAAGGGGCTCAAACTACTAACGGAGAGATTATCGCATCTTTGTGGGAAGATGATGGTGATCCGGAAAAGAAATTATCCTATCTGTGTAACTTAAGACAGGATCTTCAGAATACCTTTACTAAGCTTAAACTTGATGGGATTATCCTTAAACAGCGTGGAAGTATGGCTATTGCCAAAGACCGTATTGAATGTGACCTATACGATTGGCTGGAGAATAAGAACGACTCCAAGTATAAATATGTTGGAGATTATATGAACCAGTACAGTTGGTCAGAGTTTTATCATGCAGAGTTAGACGAGATAAGTTACGACCTGGAAGAAGAGGAGTAAAAGGAGAATCTGATGTTCGGGAACGAGAAACCTCTTAGGCGGAGTATTCTCATTGGATGCTCAGTTTTTATCCTGTTTCTCTGCCTTGTTTTAAGCATTCTCACTTACAGGACCTACACAAGGTCTTTGTACCACTCCTACGAAGAGAGAATGACAGATATCATCAATTATGTCGAGAGCCACATAGATATTGAGGATCTGTCTGAATGTGTTTCTACCGGGGTGGAATCAGAAAAATATTATGAGCTGATGGGCTTTATGGATGGGATAATGGAGGACTTTGATATTCATTATCTCTATATTCTATGCCCTGTTGAGAGTGACGGTGTGCCTGTCATGATGAATATCCTTTCAGCGGATACTGCATATGGCAGAGAATTCGAACCCGATGGTCTTAGGCTAAATTCGCTTATGCCAGATGACTATGAACTCAAGGATATTCTTCTTTATAAGGATGCCATGAAAAATGATGGCATTACATTCTTTAAAAATGTCAGCATTTGGGGATATGACTATACCGGACTAAAGAATCTTGTGGACAGTAATGGAAACTGTTTTGGAGCATTATGTGTTGATGTGAGCGTTTATGAACTTCAGCGTGCAATCCAGACATACACTGTTATTAATGTAATTCTCATTGTGGTTTTGGGCGTTCTGTTCATCGCATTTTTCCTTGTCTGGATGAATAGGAATATCACTGAACCAATTACAAGACTGGAAAAGAGTGTGGTTTCCTTTGCTCAAAGATCCCATGAACAAAGAGATCCTGACCAGCTTAATTATGATGATCCCAAAATCCATACACATAATGAGGTGGAGTCACTTTCTAATGCTGTCGCCCAGATGTCCACGGATATGAGGACATATGTTAAAAACATCATTGATGCTGAGGGTGAAGTTGCCAACATGAAGAGCCAGGTGACCCAGATGGACGCTGTGGCTTATCAGGATGCGCTTACGCATGTCAAGAATAAGGCATGGTATGACAAGACTAAGGAGAGGTTGGATCAGGAGATCATAGAGGGTAAGGCGAGATTTGGCCTTATCATGGCTGATCTCAATAACCTTAAGAAGATAAATGACACTTATGGGCATGACCATGGCAACGAATATATACTTGGCTCATGCCATCAGATATGTCTGACCTTTGCACATTCTCCGGTATTCAGGATTGGAGGAGATGAGTTTGTGGTGCTTCTTGAGGGTGGCGATTACGATAATAGAAATGAATTAATGAAGGAGCTTAGGGCATTTTTCACGGATAACAAGGATCCGTGGAAGGAACCATGGCTAAGATATTCTGCTGCGCTTGGTATGTCAGTATACGAAGAAGGAAAAGATATCTCAGTAGACGATGTCTTTAAACGCGCTGATTCTCTGATGTATAAGGATAAGCTGGAATCAAAAATGGGTCGCCAATAATTAAATATGTTATATAGCATATATAAGGAGTTGGCATGACTAAAAACAAAAGAAATCTACTGTGGTTGTTCCTTTTTCTTATCGTATTTATAAACGGATTTGAGGCTGGCGGATATCAGGCCAGCCTTTATACTATAGGGCAGATATATGATCTGTCTGTTACCAATATGGGGCTTTTTGCGTCGGTTGAGCTTTTTGCAACTATGCTTGCTCCCCTTGTACTTGGAAGCTGGGCAGATAGAACTGACAAGATTAAGTGCATTCTAATACTCCTTGGCATCCAGGGGGCATTTTCAGTACTGATTTTTGCAGGAAATGCGCAGATGGTGTTTATCCTTGGGATATTTTTCCTGGGACTGACCACAAGTGCGCTACAGTTCATATCAATTGCTGCGTTGGCAGAGGCATATCCCATATCAGGCAAAAGAAAGATCGGCTTTATGACATCGATGTATGCTCTTGGGGCGCTAGTATCTCCTTTGTTTGTTAACTTCTACTTAAGCCGTGGAATCAGTTGGAAAACACTGTTTGTTGCGCTTGCTCTTGGCTCTGCGATAGCGTTTGTGGGAACAATCCTTAACCGAGAGGGAAGCGGAGAGATAAGCTCAGATGCAGGAGATGAAGCTTTAGGGACAGGCGGTTTTATCATTCTTGGAGTACTTCTTTTGTGCGTCGTTATGTGCATTTACGTGGGCTTTGAAAATGGATTTGCATTCTTTGTTGATACCCTGTTTACAGATGTTTTTAAGTCTTCATCTGGAAAGTTCGCACTTTCACTGTTTTGGGCTGTCATGATTCCGTCAAGGGTTCTTGTAGGATGTTTTTCGCAGCACGCGAGAAAGATTTTGATAATATCGGTTATTGCGATTCCGGTTACAACCATACTTATATCGTTTATGAATAGCGCCGGAGCAGTACTTTTGCTGTGTGTTCCGCTTGGGTTTGCGTGCGGAGCAGTTTATCCCAGCGTTCTTGCAACAATGCTTAAGTATTCCGGAAACAAAAAAGCTACAGCTACTGCAATGATAACAGTTTCCACAGGTGTAGGAGGAGTTATCTTTACTGCGCTTACAGGTATTATGGCCGGATTTATGGGAGTTAAAAATGCGCTGGCGGCATTGGCAGCTTTCTTTGTACTTTCTATAGTTGCGGTAATTACGCTGAAGAGGGCGGATAAGTTATGTGAAAAGGAGTATGTTAAATGAGGGTTTGTCTGCTAAACGATTCATTTCCACCTGTTATTGACGGCGTTGCAAATGTTGTTATGAACTATGCAAGGATTATGACCGAGAATTATGGTGATCAGGTTGTTGTTGGCACTCCTAAGTACCCAGGAGCTGATTACAGCGGATATCCATATGAGGTTGTGCCTTATTCTAGCATAAATGTTTCTGATATTGTAGCCGGGTATAGAGCGGGGAATCCGCTGTCTATTGGGGGACTTACACAGTTGACCAGATTCCGCCCTGAAATCATACATACCCATTGCCCGGCTGCGTCTGCTGTTATGGCAAGGGTCCTTCAGAAGGAACTTAATATTCCCATTGTGTTCACCTATCACACCAAATTTGATGTTGATATAGCCAGAGCCGTCGGGGATGGATTCCTTAAAGACGAGACGATAAAGGCTATGGTTGCCAACATTTCCGCGTGTGATGAAGTATGGGTAGTATCACAGGGAGCGGGCGAGAATCTGAAATCCCTTGGATACGAAGGTGATTACAGAGTAGTATCGAACGGCGTAGACTTTGCAAAGGGAAGGGCGGATGATTCGCTGGTAAAAGAGGCTACGGCAGGTTATGACTTACCTGAAGGAATTCCGGTGTTCCTGTTTGTTGGAAGGATAATGAAATATAAAGGACTCCCTATCATTATTGATGCGCTTAAAGAACTCTCGGAAAAAGGTATAAATTACCGCATGGTATTCGTGGGTGGTGGTGCAGATGCTGAAGAGATGCAAGGTAAGGTTAATGAATATGGCATTTCTGATAAAGTGATCTTCACCGGGCCAATCCATGACAGGGATAAACTTAGAGCTTGGAATACACGAGCGGATCTGTTCCTTTTCCCGTCTGTGTATGACACTAACGGCATTGTTGTAAGAGAAGCTGCGGCCTGTGGCCTTGCCAGTGTGCTTATCAAGGATTCCTGTGCGGCTGAGGGAATCACTCATGACAGGAATGGCTTTATTATTGATGAAAATCCACATGCAATGGCGATGTTTTTAGAAAGTGCTTCAAAAGATCTTTCCCACCTTGCTGATGTAGGACAAAATGCAATGGATGAAATATATATATCCTGGGAAGACAGCGTTAAGGATGCTAAAAACCGATACGAGGAGATCCTTCAGATGCACAGGGATGGAAATCTTCCCGATAAGAAGTGGTCCGGTACTGAACTGCTCCTTGACTCCTGGTCCAGGGTAATAAGTGGAACAGAGCATGTTTTTGATGCACACAGAAGTTTTCATGAGGGAATGAGGGAAAACTTTGAAGAGTTTAAAGATGGTGTTTCTGAATTCAAGAGTAATCTTGAGGAGATAAAAGACAGATTTGATGGATTCATTCACTGATTCTAAAAAGGACTGGTACAAGCGCATGAGCTTTTACCAGATATGGGTCAGAAGCTTTGCAGATGGTAATGGCGATGGCATTGGTGACCTGTATGGAGTTTATGACAAGCTTGAATATATACAATCGCTAGGCGTTGACGGGATATGGTTTTCGCCTATCTATCCCTCTCCAAATGCTGACTATGGATATGACATATCCGATTATAAGGATATTCATCCTGATTTTGGCACTCTTGATCAGTTTAAGAAGGTTCTTAACAGGGCGCATGCTCTGGGACTTAAGGTAATCATGGATCTTGTGGTCAACCATACATCAGATGAGCATCCCTGGTTTATAGAGAGTCGTAAGGGAAAAGACAATCCGTATAGCGATTACTATTTTTGGAGGGACAAACCAAACAACTGGGAGAGTTTGTTTGAAGGCAAAGCCTGGGAATATGATCCAGTAAGAAAGCAGTATTACCTGCATATTTTTGCAAAAAAGCAGCCGGATCTCAACATGGACAACCCAAAGGTGAGGGAAGAGGTAAAGTCAATTATGAGATTCTGGCTTGACATGGGCGTTGATGGCTTCAGGGAAGATGTTATCAACTTCATATCAAAGAAAGAGGGGCTGCCAAATGGAATCCCGTTCCTACCGGCAGTAAATGGAATGCCTCATTATAAGGATGGGCCTCATATTCACGAGTATATGGCTGAGTTTAGGCAGGTGTGCAATGAGTATGACTGCTTCCAGCTTGGCGAGGGACCAATGACAACGGTTAAGTCTGCGCTCAAGTACCTTACCGGTCCCACAAAGTCTTTGGATATGATGTTTTCTTTTGACCATATGATGGCAGACTGCATCTATACGGAGTATGTACACAGGCCTTTTTCCCTTGTTAAGCTAAAAAAAGCATTTACAAAGTGGCAGAAAGCTTTGGATGGAAGGGGATGGAATGCTCTTTACCTCGAAAACCATGATCATCCAAGGATTATAAGCAGATATGGCAGCGAGCATTTCTGGAGGGAAAGCGGAACTATGCTGGCGGCGTCCTATATTTTCCAGCAGGGGACCCCTTTTGTTTATCAAGGTCAGGAAATAGGAATGACCAATATTCGCCTTCTGTCGATAGATGATTACATTGATGTATCCAGTAAGACAAATTATCACACGTATCATTTGAAAGACAGTGTAGAGGACAGATTAAAGAGAATCCACGTATCCAGCAGGGATTCATCCAGAACCCCCATGCAGTGGGATGATAGTCCAAATGCGGGATTTTCCACCGCAAAACCGTGGTTTTTTGTGAACTCAAATTATAAGAGAGTAAATGTAGCAGCTGAGGAGAAAGACAAATACAGTATTCTCAATTTCTACAGGCGGTGTTTAGCACTTAGAAAGAGCTCTAAGACGCTGATTTATGGCACATACAGCGAATATTTTCCTAAGGATAAGGAGTTGTATATATACGAAAGAGTTCTTGGAAATGAAAGCTATCTTATCATTTGCTCTTTTTCAAGAATTTCACACAGGCTTAAATTTCCTGATAAATATGCAAAAAGACGGGGAAAGCTTGTTTTGTGTAATTATCCGGTGGAAGAAAGGCGCAAAGGACGTCTTAGACCTTTTGAGACTAGGGTTTACAGATATCGAAAGCATACTGTAAAATAAGATATGGAGGAAAAATTTATGGCAGACAGAGGAGATCTTATCAATCAGTTAGCAGCAACAATGGGAGCAGGTAATTTTGCCTCTACCAAATATGAAGAGTCAAGATATGATGCATCTACAGGAACCCTATACTGTGATGGAATTATGATCGCGTCTACTGTCATAGATAAGGCGGAATCTCATTTTAAGGCTCTTAAGGCCAAATGCAATTATGCAGATCCGGCATCCAGAGAAATGGCAATGATTTACCAGGTTGCTATTGAAGGAATTAAGAAGATCAGAGAATCTGGTCAAGAGACTATGAAGGAAGACAGATCAAACTAAAAATACTAACGGCAAATACCAATCGGTATTTGCCGTTTTTGTTGTTATTTCATTGTCACAAGCTCGTATTCCCTTGAGCCTAACCCTATCTTTTCTGCATGTTCAAGAGTTTCTGCCCAGGAAACGTTGGGATTGCTATTGTGCCATACGTCTCCATGATCGTGGAAATGCTCTTTTGCCATGTTGTCTCCAAGCTGGCTATTCCTAATGGGTTCCGCTTTCTGGCACAAATCGACGCAAGCCTGATCTAAAGCTACAGGATCAAAAGATGCAAGCATTCCGATGTCCGGAAGGATAGGAGCATCGTTTTCACCGTGGCAGTCGCAGTTTGGTGAAACATCAGTAATCAGGCTGATATGGAAGCAGGGGCGTCCATTAACTACTGCAGCTGTATATTCTGCCATTTTCCGCCCGAGCATCTGAGGGGCGTCTCCATTGTTGTTTTCAATGGCATCAAATGCACATGCGCCTATACAGCGCCCGCAGCCCTTACATTTTTCAGGATCTATAAAGGCTTTGTTTTCTTTATACTCTATAGCGTCAGACCCGCATTCTTTAGCACAGCGGTGGCATCCTCTGCACAATCCCGGAATAACATGAGGCTGGCCGCTATTATGCTGTTGCATCTTGCCGGCACGGCTTCCGCAACCCATTCCGATATTCTTTATAGCTCCACCAAATCCAGCTTGCTCGTGACCCTTGAAGTGAGTAAGAGAAATGAAAATATCGGCATCCATGACTGCACGGCCTATGTATGCTTCCTTGCAATACTCTCCATTCGGAACAGGCACCAGGATGTCGTCAGTTCCGCGCAGGCCGTCTGCAATGATGATTTGGCAACCGGTTGTTATTGTATTAAAGCCATTTATATTGGCACAATCCAGGTGTTCCAGGGCATGTTTTCGGCTTCCCGGATATAGCGTGTTGCAATCTGTCAAAAACGGCAGACCACCCTGTTCTTTGACTACATCAGCAACTGCTTTTGCATAATTCGGACGAAGGAAAGCAAGGTTTCCAAGTTCTCCAAAATGCATTTTTATTGCGACAAATTTGTTATCCATGTCGATTGAGCCAATGCCAGCCAGTTTAATCAGTTTCTGAAGCTTTTCAGTAAGACTTACACCGAGTCCGGTCCTGAAATCTGTAAAATAGACCTTTGATTTCTCCATATAGTTTCCCTCCGGAAATTAAGAAAAACAGATGCATAATTAGTCATAAATCCTAGGACTATTATAAATGAGATTTCAATTTTAATGAATACATTCCGTCAAAAGTGAACATTTTAATGCAAATAATATGATAAAATATTATGTATTGGAGGATGGTCATATGGTACTTTATCTAACAAGCAGTTTCATACCATATCAGGATATTGACAGCTATGTTAAGAAGGCTACCGATGAGTGCTTCGGCTTTTTTGATGACCTAAGGACTGAGTGGCCGAAAGCTGCGAATATTCTATATGTTCCATGTGATCCAAAAGCAGATAAAGAAAACGAACATCAACTCAAAAGAGTACTGGATGCTTTTGAGTTTAAAGGGCTTGCTGTAAAAGAAACACGTATCCTTGATGAGATGGATAAACAGGCTCTCTCTGAGTATGTTGCGTGGGCAGATGTTATATATCTTGCAGGTGGACATGCCCCGACACAGCTTGCTTTTATGAAGAGAATTGGTCTTAAGGAAGCTCTTTTGAACTTTGATGGAATCGTCATTGGTTTAAACGCCGGTTCTATTAATTCTGCGTTCTATGTATACCTTATGCCTGAACTTGACGAAGAGGCAACAGATCCCAATTATGTCAGATTCACAGAAGGCCTTGATCTTACAAATATTCAGATGATACCTCACAGAGAGGCAATTCTTGAAATGACTGTCGGAGGCCATAACCTTATAGAGGATATTATTTTACCGGACAGCTTTGGATGTAGATTTTATCTGGTATCAGATGGAAGCTATTTCAAGGTAAAGAATGGAAAGACTGTATTCAAAGGCAAGGGTGATATTATTGAGGATGGTGCCATCCTTCCACTGAAACAAGGCACAATAGTGCCATATATGGGATATGTTGAACAACCTGTCATTAGGACTATTTTGTCTGAAGGCTATGATATGGTTGTTACAGTTTATAAAGAAGATGAGAGATGCGAGGTTTATCATCTATGTGATAATCTATCTGAGATATTTGAGAGCAGCAAGCTAAAATACAAAGACATATGTTTCAAGATATCTCAGACTGTGGTAGAAGAAGAAAGGGAGGTATTCCTTAAGGGAATGAGCCTGTCTGTAGTACAAAAAGAGCTTAGAGAAAAGGGGAATTTTGTCAGGACCGTTCATGTGGATACTGAGTTTGGACGAAGGGCTAAAAACATTCGTGTGCTTGAAATCCCCGGATATCCCGACTGGCTTATGATATTGTTTATAGATGTCACAGCTTCTCTTGACCACGACTGGATGACAGATGAATATACCAGAACAGGCTTTATGGAGAGAACCAAGCTCTTTTTATCTGAGCTTCAGGAAGATGAGCACTATTCGCTGGTATACACTAACGTGAAGGGTTTTAAGGCTGTTAACGAGCTGTTTGGTGATCAAAGCGGAGATATGGTAATTTTCCAAACTAGGGATGCTCTTAGAAGACACCTAAGACCTTTAATTATGGGTAGACTTGAGAGCGACCACTTCGTTCTAATAACTGCGGATGAAAACCTTAAGAATCTAAAGAAAGTGTGCAGACAGATATTCAAGATTGAATCTAAAGAATACAGCTATGAGATTCGTTGTGGAATCTATTCAATCAAGAATTCCAATGTTGAGGTTACCCAGCTTCTCGCAGGTGCCAAGCTTGCTGAGAAGACAATAAAAAATGAGGAGCGAAATCTTCTTTATGCATATTACGATGATGTCATGAAGGAGAATTATGTTAAACAGCGATTTCTTTTGTCTGAACTCGAGAGAGGTATTGCTGATAATGAGTTTGAGCCGTATTATCAGCCAATAGTGGACGCCAAGACCGGTGAGATAGTAAGTGCAGAAATGCTCATCAGATGGCGCCACAAAGATTTGGGAATGGTTTCACCTGTAGATTTCGTGCCTATAATTGAGTCGGAGGGCAAGATACCTATACTTGATAATTTTATGGTATGCCGTGGCATGGATCTGGTGACAAGGCGTATCCGTCAGGGGAAAAGAGCTGTTCCGTGTGCTATGAACCTGTCGAGAGTTGACTTTTATGATGCTGCATTTATTGAAAGTATTTTTGACAGAATAAAAGAGAACAACATTGATACATCACTTATAAGGTTTGAGGTAACGGAATCAGCATATGCCGACCTTGAAACAAAGGCCCTGGATTACCTTGATAATATGAAAAAGCAAGGAATAAAGATACTGCTTGATGACTACGGAAGTGGTATGAGTTCGCTTTCAATGCTTGAGACTTTTGACTTTGACATTATAAAGCTGGATATAGGGTTTGTTAGAAAGATTGGCATCAATGATAAGGCTGAGGCTATAGTAATTTCAACCATTAATCTTGCGCACTCTATTGGCGCAAAGGTCACTGCCGAAGGAGTGGAGACTGAAGAACAGCTGAAATTCCTTCAGGCTGCAGAGTGTGACTATATTCAAGGGTATTATTTCTATAAGCCATTGCCTGAAGAAGAATTTGAAAAGTTACTGTAATAGGATTACGATATGGGATTATTTTTTAATGCAGATAAGTATATAACCAGAGTAGAAACGCCTCGGATTGACATGAATCAGAGCAGAAAGGGTAGGGTTCTGCAATACATAGACAAATACTTTGAAATGTATAATCACGAGTATCTGGGCGATGTTCGCAAGGCATGCATTGAATACATTGAAGAAACGCTTGAGGATCAGGAAGGCATTAGAAAAAAGGTTACAAGTTCAGAAGTGCAGGCTACAACAACCATAATCAAAGGCCTTCAGGATTTTGTTGGAAAAGGAAGTCTTAATGACCTGAAATATATGCGTGTTCTTGCTGCAAAAGAGGCCTTTAAGTTGTACTGCGGAATGATATCCAAGGTGCTTGAGCTTGGGATAATTGACAGGAAACAAGCCAAACGCAGGATTACAAAGTTCTACAAAGCCTGCGCGCTTGAGTAAAAATCAAAACTACTCCCCATGTTTATTGCAAACATGGGGAATTTATATGAAAAGAGAGGATATAACTATGCAAAACAAATTACCTAAACGAGAAGAAGTACTTTCAGAATTAACCTGGCGCCTCGAGGATATTTATGATGATGAAACTAAGTGGGAGACTGAGTTAGTAAAATCAAGTGATATTGCTGATAAAATGGCTGCTTTAAGGGGAAGATTATCAGAAAGCGGAGAAGTTTTATTAGAACTGTGTAAGCTAAATGAAGACCTGGAGCTTCTTCTGGACAGGGTTTTTGGCTATGCCCACATGAGAGAGGATCAGGACACATCCAACTCTAAATACCAGGCTCTTAAGCAGAGGGCAATGTCTACTTACGTAAGCGCATCAGAAAAAACCGCTTTTATAAATCCTGAAATTTTGCAGCTCTCAGATGAGAAGCTGGAAGAGTACTATTCCAGTGTTCCATCGCTTAATCGCTACAAAAGGATGATAGGGGAAATCAGACGGCTTAAGGATCACATGCTTGGAAGTGATATGGAACAGCTCCTTGCCAGCGCAAGCGAGGTACAGGGAGCATCCCAGAAGGCATATGGAATGCTTTCAAATGCGGATCTTAAGTTCCCTTCTGTTAAGGATTCTAAAGGAGAGGAAGTTCAGCTGTCTAACGGAAGATTTGTACCAACTCAGATGTCCAAGGACAGATCTTTGAGAAAAGCAAGTTTTGAAGCCTTTTACGGACGATATGAAGAGTTCAAAAACACATGGGCATCCTTGTATGATGGTGAGGTAAAGGGGCGCATCTTTGAGGCTAAGGCAAGGAAGTACAATTCTGCGTTTGAAGCGGCTGTTGACAAAAACAATGTATCACCCTCAGTGTGTGACAGGCTCTTTGAGTCTATCCATAACAACATGGATAAGATGCACAGGTATGTTACATTGCGTAAAAAACTCCTTGGAGTAGATGAACTTCACATGTACGATGTTTATGTTGCCATGCTCCCCGAGTATGATATGAAGGTCTCATACGATGAAGCTAAGGAGCTGTCATTAAAGGCACTTGCACCACTAGGAGAGGACTATCTTGCGGTTGTCAAAGAGGCTTATGAGAACAGATGGATCGACGTTGTAGAGAACGAAGGAAAGCGTGGCGGCGCTTACTCCGGTGGTGTTTATGATGTACATCCTTATATGCTCCTTAATTACAATGAAACTTTGAATGATGTCTTTACCCTTGTGCATGAGATGGGACATTCAATGCACACATGGTATTCAAACAAGGCGCAGAACATCATTGATGCAGGATATAAGATTTTTGTTGCAGAGGTTGCATCAACGACTAATGAAGTTCTTCTTTATCATTACATGAAGGATCATGCACAGAGTGCAGAAGAAAAGGCGTTTATCATCAATCACTTCCTTGATAGTTTCAAGGGAACTATGTTCAGACAGACAATGTTCGAGGAATTTGAAAGAAAAACATGTGAGATGGCAGAGGGCGGAACACCCCTTACTGCAGAGGCTTTATATGATGTCTATCTTGATCTCAACAAGCAATATTTTGGAGATGATATGATCTCAGATCCTCAGATTGGATGGGAATGGTGCAGAATTCCTCATTTCTACTACAACTTTTATGTTTATCAGTATGCAACAAGTTTTGCAGCTGCTGTTGCCATTGCTGACAGGATTCTCAAAGAAGGTGAACCTGCGGTAAACGAGTATAAGAAATTCCTATCAAGCGGATGTACACAAGATCCTGTAAGCCTTCTTAAGATTGCAGGCGTCGACCTGACAACAAGAGAGCCAATAGATTCAGCGCTTGCAGTATTTGGAGAAGCAATTTCTGAAATGGAAGCCATAGCCGGTGAATTGGAATAATCTTAAAGAGATTAAATACATCATCTTGTATTATTGTGTCTTTTGCCCTACAATATAGAGTATAAAAACTATATATAAAGTTGGGGGAAGGGAAATTGAATAGCATTTATACAACAAAAACCATGGAGGATATTGTCTGCTACTGGATAGAAGCTGTGCACACCATAAACAGGCTGGAGAGACTTTCAGTCTATACTGATGAGGCCGACTTGATGAATCTTGTTGCTGCAATAGATAATGCAGCTAACCCAGTAATCAGTATCATGTCTGATGCAGAAGACAAACTGGGAGCAGCTATTGAATCCGCAATTGTTTCTGGAGCTGGTGATTTCGGAAAATACAAGGATAAAAATATCCAGAGCCGGATCGAAGACATTACTGACATGCTTCATAAAAGATTTGGAAACATCTATGGACGTTCCAGGGAGGAACAGGTGGAGAGCTTTAACAAAGTACTCTTTGGATGCATGGATGAGTTGTGCAGTGCAGCATAAGAGAGATGAAACAGGTGCAGGATTGCACCTGTTTTTTTGTGACATGAAAGGCTAATTGTGATAATGTATCTATGCATAAAGAATAATGGTAGAGGTATTTAAATGAGTATTTTAAATGTGGAGCATCTGACTCATGGATTTGGAGACAGGGCAATATTTGATGATGTGTCCTTCAGGCTTCTTAAAGGAGAACATATAGGACTTGTCGGCGCTAACGGAGAAGGAAAATCCACCTTCATGAATATAATAATCGGAAAGTTAATGCCGGATGCAGGAAATATTGAGTGGGCAAAGAATGTTAAGGTTGGATATCTTGATCAGCACGCCGTGCTAAAAGAGGGTATGACCATAAGGGATGTCCTTCAGTCAGCTTTTGATTCTCTGTTTGAAATGGAACGTAGGATGAATGAAATCTGCGATGCCATGGCAGATGCTGATGAAAAACAGCTGGAAGAATATATGGAAGAACTTGGAACAATACAGGATCTGTTGACAAACCATGATTTCTACCTCATAGATTCAAAAATCGAAGAAGTATCCAGAGCCCTGGGATTTTTAGAACTTGGTCTTGATCGGGATGTAACAGAGCTGTCCGGCGGACAAAGGACAAAGATACTACTTGGAAAGCTTCTTTTAGAAAAGCCTGATATTCTGCTTCTTGATGAGCCTACAAATTACCTTGATGCGGAGCATATTGTATGGCTTACAAGGTATCTTCAGGATTATGAGAACGCCTTTATTTTAATATCACATGATATTCCATTTCTTAATAGTGTGGTGAATATCATTTACCATATGGATGGTCAGACCCATTCTCTAGACAGATATGTGGGCGACTATGACAAGTTCATGGAGGTCTATGAAGCCAAAAAGGCACAAAGAGAGGCTGCTTATAACAGACAGCAGCAAGAAATTGCAGATCTCAAGGATTTTGTTGCGAGAAATAAAGCAAGAGTTGCCACAAGGAATATGGCAATGGCCAGGCAGAAAAAGCTTGATAACATGGAACTTATAGAAAAAGTTCAGGAAAAGCCAAAGCCGGAGTTTTATTTTAAAACTGCAAGGACTCCGGGAAAATTCCTGTTTGAACTAAGGGATCTGGTCATAGGTTATGAAGAGCCATTATCAAGCCCTCTAAATTTGGCTATTGAAAGAAATACATTTACTGTTCTTACAGGAGCAAATGGAATTGGAAAGACCACACTTCTTAAAAGCATTTTGGGAATTATCCCTGCACTGTCGGGAAAAGTAATTAGGGGCGAAAATGTTGAGATAGGATATTTTGAACAAGAGATGAGTCCGGATATTCAGACAACATGTCTTGAAGAGATATGGAACGAGTTTCCGGGATTTTCACAGTATGAGGTGCGTTCTGCGCTTGCAAAATGTGGACTTACAACAAAGCATATAGAGAGTAAGTGTAAGGTCTTGTCCGGCGGAGAGCAGGCTAAGGTAAGGCTGTGTAAGCTGATGAACAGGGAATCAAATATTCTTGTGCTTGATGAGCCGACTAATCACCTTGATGTGGATGCAAAGGAAGAGCTTCACAGAGCGCTTAAAGAATATAAAGGAACGGTTGTTATGGTTTGTCATGAGCCAGATTTTTACGAAGATCTTGCGACTGATGTGATTGACTGTACCAAATGGACAACAAAAGTATGAAAGATCCACTTGCCAAAATAAGAAATGGCGAAGCTATGGCTTTGCAGGAAGAAATAGCATTGATCATCAGATTGAGTTTTCCTGCAATACTTGCACAGATTTCGTCCATAATAATGCAGTACATTGATGCGTCAATGGTAGGACACCTTGGCCCTAATGCCTCCGCAGCTATTGGTCTGGTATCAAGCACCACCTGGCTGACAGGGGGAATCATGACGGCTGCCTGCATGGGATTTTCAGTCAGGGTTGCCCATAAAATTGGTGCTAAAGATGAAGCAGGGGCACGGGAGATTGTCAAATGGGGACTGATTATCACAACCTCTTTTGGAATAATGCTATGCCTTATTTGCGTAATGATCAGTGGTTATCTTCCTAAGTGGATGGGAGGCGCCGCAGAAATACAAAAAGATGCCTCAGCATACTTCCTGGTATACGCTCTTTCAATACCAATTCGTGAGATACTATATTCATCTCAGGGAATGATTCAATCCAGTGGTAATATAAGGCTGCCAAGCATATTAAACGTGTTGATGTGCCTGTTGGATGTTGTATTTAATGTTATTTTGATCCCGCGATTAGGTGTTATAGGCGCCGCAATAGGTACAGCTCTATCAATCCTTATTATTGCTTTGATAATGCTGTATATTCTGCTATTCAGATCACAGTCATTACATATTGTTAATAGAACAGACGGCTTGAAACTTCGTTTAAATGAATTTTGTGCAAAAGAGCTTCCTACAACTATGAAAATTGCTATTCCCGTGGCGATAGACAATATTATCATGGGCTGCGCGTATGTTGCATTTACAAGAATAGTATCGCCTATTGGAACAACGGCCATTGCTGCAAATTCTTTTTCTATTACGGCTGAAAGCCTCTGCTATATGCCTGGATTCGGCATTGGTGTTGCGGCTACTACTATTGTGGGCCAATGTATTGGCGCGCATCGAAAGAAATCCGCTAAACGTCTGGGCTGGATGGCTGTTATACTTGGCATGGTAATTATGGGGATATCAGGAACCTTGATGTGGATATTCGCTCCACAGATGATTGGAATACTTACGCCAGATAATGACATCCGTGCTTTGGGAGTTACAGTCCTTAGAATCGAGGCCTTTGCTGAGCCGTTATATGGCGCATCTATCGTTGCTGCCGGAGTTTTTAGAGGAGCAGGTGAAACGCTGCTTTCAAGTGTCTTGAATCTTTTAAGTGTGTGGCTTGTCAGAATCCCGCTTGCAGGATATTTAAGTTCATTCATGGGGCTTAAAGGCGCATGGATAGCAATGTGTTTTGAATTATGCGTTAGAGGAACTCTGTTTCTTATAAGACTGTTCAGGTGGAACAGGCATTAAGCCCATAATATGTATTTAAAAGCTTTTTTGCCAAATATGAGGAATAAGTGGTCAAAATGCGCTGAAAACACTATATATTCATGCGGTCATTGGCAATACAATAGACTCATAGCAAAGCAAATAATACTTCGGGAAGGGAGAAAACCAATGAACAGATTTTGGAAAGGTTTCTTATTTGCACTGCTCATAGTCTATGTAGTATCGCCTGTGGATTTCGTTCCAGGACCTGTTGATGACATTCTGGCGGTTTTACTTTATCTTGCAGCAAACAAGAACAAGCTGGCATTAGATAAAAGAGATGATGAGCGAATTGAAGTAATTGATGCTGATGGTACAGAGATTTAAAGGAGGCATGTGATATGGAAAAGAAATTATACAGAAGTAACGAAAGAAAAGTATTTGGCGTGTGTGGCGGAATTGCAGAGTATTTTGGAATTGATCCTCTCATTGTAAGAGTTATATGGGCTGTGATGACACTTTCAGGTGGCTGGGGAGCAGTGATTTATTTTATAGCTGCACTTCTTATGGATAACCGTCCTGACTATGTTAGCAGATACGAGAATACTTGAAGAATATAATGGGTGATTATAAAGAAAAGATCATAAGAAAAGAAATAACAGTTTTTGGCTCTGTACAGGGAGTTGGCTTCAGGTACAGAGCCATTCATGCTGCAGATCTGGTTGGCGCAACAGGATGGGTAAGGAATAATCCTGATGGATCTGTTTCCATGGAGATACAGGGCACAGAAGAGCAGATTGATAAAGT
>JAEEGL014465629.1_pt1 | contig 51297 bp, 48 predicted proteins | sample 9134231 | NCBI WGS metagenome assembly JAEEGL01 (sample SAMN16246548, study PRJNA631951) | gut metagenome | biome: gut microbiome; feature: rumen; material: fiber-attached | host: Bos | place: Iran: Karaj | collected 2018-10
AACGAATATCCCCTCAAATTTTATCTGATATGCCAATAATCTCGGGATATATTCCGGTGGAGTCCTCCGCATCAATCGTGATTTCAATATGTTCCTTTGCCGATCTTAACCTCTCAAGCAAACAACAGACTTCCACATGTCCGGTCCATGGGAACTGGTCGACGCACGCGATCCTTTGTGCTTCATAGCCACCCTGTATAAAGATTTCAAGGTCTCTGGCAAGACTTGTGGGCTTACACGAAATGTACAGAATGTACTTAACTCCATAGTCTATTATTTTCCCTATAGCCTTGGGATGGATCCCGTCCCTGGGGGGATCAAGTATGATCATATCGGGCTTTTCTTCGATATCATCAAGAACCTTAAGGACATCCCCCGCTATGAACTCGCAGTTCGTCAATCCGTTTTTAGCTGCGTTCTCTTTAGCGGCTTTTACTGCTTCTTCCACGATTTCAACACCGATAACCTTACTAACCGATGGTGACATTAACTGCGCAATGGTACCTGTTCCGGAATAAAGGTCATAAAGCACACCTACCTTATCTGCAGCACCATCGGGTCCGTCTTCCATTTTACCCATGGCTTCCTCAGCAAACTCTCTTGCCTTGGAATACAGTACCTCACAGCTATATGTGTTTGTCTGGAAGAATGAGAATTCCGTAATCCTGAATTTAAGTCCCAGAATCTCTTCGTTTATATAATCTCTGCCATACAGGATCTCCGTCCTGTCCGACTGTACGGTATCCGCCTGCGAATCGTTAAATGTATGAAGAATACTAACTATCTGACCATCAAGCACAAGTCCTTTCAGTACTTCAACATATCCACACATATCAAAATCAATCTGAGTGGAGGTTACTATGGCAACCATTATCTCTCCGGTCTTGGCTGCCTTGCGTACCAGTAGATGCCTTAGATAACCTTCATGTCTCAGTCTGTGATAAAAAGGAATTCCCATCTCATCAAAATAATCTCTTGTGGCTCCAAGGATCTTTCGGTAATCCCCGTCTACGATCTTACATTCCGAGACATTCACAATATCGTAAAAGCTGTTTCTTTTGTGCATTCCAAGCGCCAGAGGACCACCCATATATTCATCACCGAAGGTAAACTCCATCTTGTTTCTATAACCAAAGGTTACAGGGCTACCGCACGCATCTTCCCATACATATTTACTTTTCTGATCATGTAAAACCGGCTCAAGCAAAGAATGAACCTGAGAATTCTTTATCTCCAGTTCTTTCTCGTAAGTAAGTGAAATATATGTGCACCCACCGCACTTTCCGAAATGTGGACAGCCTTCACCGGTTTCAAGAGGCGATCTTTCAACCACTTCCATCAGCGCGCCTTCTGCTTTTCCATGACGGAGCTTGTTTATCCTTGCCCGGACTGTCTGGCCCGGCAAAGAGTTTTTAACCACTGCTCTTTCACCATCATCCGTCTCAACTATTCCAATATTCGGAAACTTATAGTCAATTACCTTACCTGTTATTTCCTGGCCCTTTTTCATAGCATAAATCCTTTATAAAACAAAAAATGTAAACACAAAAAGTAGGGAACGCATCTGTGCCTTCCCTACTAGATATTTATTCAGATAATTACTGTGAAATTAGACTATTCTTCGTCCTCGAAGAACTCATCATCATCAGCAAAATCGGAATCGAAATCATTAAGATAATCCGGTTTCTTCTTGCTGCGATAAATAAGATATCCGATAAGGCATCCGATGGCAATAACGCCAATAATTGCAAGCACGATAACCCAAACCTTGATCTTGCGCTCTTCTTCAACTTCCTCGATTATCTCTTCAGCTTCCTTCTTCTTAAGGAAATTCTTCATCTTGATATTGTCCTTGATCTCCTCAAATTTAGCCGGTGCTTCAGTCTTGATTGTCTCAAAATAATCTTCGATCTTGCTCATTTTTCCTGCCTTTCCGGGCAAACCCCAAAAACAATTTTCTTAATTTTATCACAACTGTCAGACTTTTTCAAGTTTTGCAAACGAAGCATACATAATTTTCTGACCATATGCATCAAAGTCCACGGTAACTTTATAATCTCTCGGCTCCCGGACAATACTTATCACGGTTCCCTGACCGAATTTTCTGTGTCTCACCGTATCCCCCGTAGTATATGAAAGACTTTCCAAAGCTCCCGCAGGAACCCCCTTTGAAAGTCCTGCTATAGCATTAAGATTTTTAATCTCGTTCTGCATTGCAGGCTTTCTTTTCTCAGGAGTGGAAATATCTCTCGTTCTTGCTACCGGCCTGGGTGCATTGGCATCCGATCCGTTCGTATAGGTATTTCTCGAGTATCCCCCTCCGGAGTTACTGTCAGATATCCTTCGTCCCGGCATGATTCCATCAATAAGCTCTGAAGGGATTTCTTTTACAAATCTGCTCACAGCATTGAACTGCGTCTCACCTCGCATCATACGCATCTTTGCGCAAGTCAGAGTAAGGTATTTTCTGGCTCTGGTGATACCCACATAAGCTAGTCTTCTCTCTTCCTCCATATCCTCGCGATTATCGGAAATAATGCTGCCCATACCCGGAAAAAGTCCGTCCTCCATCCCGGCAATAAACACTCTGTCAAACTCAAGCCCCTTACCGCTATGAAGAGTCATAAGAAGAACCCTGCCGTCATTACTGTCTAAATTATCTATATCAGAGACAAGAGCTACTTCTTCAAGAAATCCGGTCAAAGTAGCATCATCGTGAACCTCTTCGTAGGCGGCAGCCTTTGTGATCAGCTCATCAACGTTTGATATCCTGTCGTCGGCACTCTCTTCGTCTTCATCCTTAAGATAATCGTAATAAGAGATCTCCTCAATCAATTCCTTTAATACACCGGATATTCCGATATCACCGATCTTTTTTCTCATTTTTTCAATGAGTGCGGTAAAGGCATTAATCTTATCTGCGCTCTTTCCAAGCCCCGAGATATTGTCTGCATTTTCCATTGCACCATAGAGAGTGTCATCGGTCATCTCCGCGAAATCAAGGAGCTTATCTATTGTCGCAGGTCCTAATTTCCGCTTTGGTACATTTATTATTCTTCTCAGCGCGATCTCGTCAAGGCCGCTTTCGATTGTCTTCAGGTACGCGATCATGTCCTTGATCTCAGCCCTTGAATAGAAATTTGTACCGCCGATGACATTATAAGGGATACCTCTGAGAACAAGTCTTTCTTCTATAAGTCTTGATTGGGCATTGGTACGGTAAAGCACCGCAAAATCACCGTAAGCAGCGCCGTCCCTTCGCACTGCGCTGCTTATCTCGTCCACAATGGTCTCTGCCTCTTCATAGGCGTTTTCAAGCTGGTAAAACTTTATCCGCTTTCCCTCGCCCTCATCTGTCCAGAGTCTCTTGTTCTTTCTCGCCGCATTATTGGCTATTACACTGTTTGCGGCATCTAAGATCATCTGTGTGGATCGGTAATTCTGCTCGAGTTTTATTACCGTTGCATCCAGATAATACTCTTCAAAATCAAGAATATTCCTGATATTGGCACCTCTGAATTTATATATGGACTGGTCGTCATCTCCGACAACACAGAGATTCCTGTATTTATCCGAAAGCAGTCTCACAAACTCAAACTGGGCCTTATTTGTATCCTGATACTCATCAACACTTATATATCTGAAACGTTCCTGATATTGATCAAGAACTTCCGGAAACTGTTTGAAAAGCTCTACCGTAAGACATATGATGTCATCAAAATCAAGTGCATTGTTCTTTTTAAGCTGTTCCTGATACTCCCTGTATGCTCTTGCGACCACAATTTTAGTAAAGTCACCCATAGTGGAAAGGGAATACTCGGATACGCTGATAAGATTATCCTTTGCACCGGAAATCGCATTTAAGAGTGTCTTTTCCTTGTAGTTCTTTGTATCGATATTCAGTTTCTTGCAGACATTCTTCATAAGAGTCTTCTGATCATCTGCATCATAAACCGTAAAATTCGTATCGTAGCCGAGCCTATCGATATGCCTTCTCAGTATCCTCACACATGTTGAATGAAAGGTTGTCACCCAGATCTGATCTGCACCGAAACCGACAAGCTGCTGTACTCTGTTTCTCATTTCTTCTGCGGCTTTGTTGGTAAATGTGATCGCTAAAATATTCCAGGGTGCAACTTTTTTCTCTCCTATGAGATATGCGATCCTGTGTGTAAGAGTTTTTGTCTTTCCCGTACCCGCTCCAGCAAGAATAAGCAGTGGACCTTCTGTGGTTTCCACTGCTTGTCTTTGCTGAGGATTAAGTGATTCATAAATTGTCATAAAAAAATAGATCCTGCCTTACTTTTTATTATCCCTGAATCTGTCAGATGACAGCTTTGTGCTCCGTATCTTTTCCTGTCTGGCCTTTTCGTGTGCCTTTTCCTTTTCTTCACGGAGCTTGGCTATACGCATAGCCTCCATGGTGGCCTCTTTAGCTGCCTTCTTGCGCATCTCGTCCTCATAGGAACTCTCGCGCTCTATAATGTAGTCGTCGGAGATTTCATCAACCATCTGCTCAATGATATATTTTTTGAGATAGATATCATAGGAAAGCTCGCAGATAAACGCAAACTTCTTCAGGTATTCCCTCTTATCTCCCGGAACTTTTTCGAATGCATTCTGAACCGATTCATAATTTCTTGCAATCTCTTCACGAAGCCTGTTTCTTGACCCTTGGAGAATATTCGCCATGTAAGAATAGATATCCTCTATTCCAAATCCCTTTTCTTTGCGCTTTCCAAAGAAATCAGATGTTATAGGTGAAAGAAGCGTCTGGATATCACCGATGGATAAAAAGTTCTTAAAATAAAAGATAAAAAGGAGTTCATAGAGATGATCCTTTGAATATCTCTTTTTTACCGGCGGAGGAATAAGATCGTTCTTCGCATAGTTATTTATCATAGTCTTCGTAAGCACCTTATCCTCCGATGGAGATCTGAGCGTGCTGCGGAGCTTTGAGTCCATAAATGTTGTCAGCTGGTCCATATATAAAGGAACTGAAGGCACGTCCTCCACATTTATCGGATTTATTCCCGAAATCTTTTTATCAATTTTACCGAGTATCTGCTCCAGAGTCTGTTCCTGCATTTTTCTACCGCCTATTGTGGATATTCTGTCTTTTAATCAAGAATGCTTATGCATTCTTGCCGCTGCGTGTGCGGTGCGAAGCACCTTCCGCTGCACACGCATGCGATTACGCCGAAGGCCATACTAAAAAGACAGAATGAATATTCTGTCTTTTTAGTATAACTTTTTTGGAATAATTAAGCAAGCAGACTTTACTTTATCACTTCAAAGAGTTAAAATATTTTTAGTTTCATGTTTTAACGCACGAAAGTATAAGAACGGAGGTTTCTTATGAACGATAAATTAAAAACCGAAGCAACAGATACTCTCTTCAAGGCTATACTGCAGCTTCGTTCATTAGAAGAGTGTTATGATTTTTTTGAGGATCTCTGCACTGTAAATGAATTACAGTCAATGTCACAGAGATTTGAGGTTGCTGCCATGCTAAAGAGCGATCAGACCTATCTTACGATTGCTGCAAAGACCGGCGCTTCTACAGCTACAATCAGCCGTGTGAACCGCTCTCTTTCCTATGGAAATGATGGTTATGATCTTGTCCTTAACAGAATGAAAGAAGAAGAAAAAAAATCGGAAGAGGCTTAAACCTCTTCCGTTTTCAATTCACCCTGTTCTGCTTCAGCCTCTCTCAATGCTTCTGCTACCGCTTCGGCTGCCGACCTTCTGCCTTCCTTCACGGCTTTCTTGTAGGCAAAGCCCTTGTTTCTCTTCTCGGGAACTTCCTGGTTCATATTGACTGATCCCTGGAAAACCGCATTTTCATCAATGATGATCACTCCGGTCGTCAGATCTCCGATAACCTTAGCTGTTACCGTCAATTCGGCTCTTTCGGGAGCTGTAATGTCACCAAGAACCTCTCCACCGATCTGAACCGATTTTGCACTTACATTTCCGTTTATTTTTCCGACAGCTCCTAAAATGAGCATTCCATCCACTTCTACATTACCATTAACGGTTCCGTCAATTCTGGCGCTTCCGGCGCATTTAAAATCTCCGTCGCAAACACTTCCCATTCCGATAAGCGAAGTGATCTTAATTGTTTCTTTTGCCATGATGTCTCCTTAAGTTTTCTTATCCGTTGATCTGTAATATATCAAGCGGATTTATAAATATACCGTCCTCGGAAATCTGGTAGCACATATCAGAATTGCCGTTACCGATAATATACAAAGTAGTTCCGGGTGAAACCGAATCACCCTTCTTGACCATAGAATCGCCTTTATTTTTGTAAAAGGTTTTATATCCGTTGTTGTGGTCAATAACAACAACATTTCCGAACACATCGTCCTCAAGAATTTCTTCGACAACTCCGGCTGCAGTTGCAACAACCGTGGTTCCCTCGGAGGCGGTAAAAACACACTCCGGTATCTCACCGGTATTTTCCTTAAAGGAAGCACTTCCGGTAAGCGGAAATTCAGACGGCACGGACTGTGCCTCAAGAGTCTCCGCAAGTTCGGCTTCGCTCTGAGTCTTGGTCGTAACCGTATTGCTCAAAATCTCGATCTTGTTGTTAAGCGAAGCTATCTCTGTCGACATCGTATTGTTCTCAGAGGTAAGTTCGGATATCTCCCTGTTCTTCTCGGAAATGGTCTGTTCATAGATCTGATCCCTCTTTCCTTCAAAAATAACAAGGCCTACAAAACCTCCGAGCAGCATAAAGATTATCGCTACAAATGTGATCGATGCTGAAATATTATATTTTAAAACTTTAGGTCTTGTACCCGTATCGTCCGTAGCCAGTATCATATGCCTGTACGTCCGACGCTTATGCTTGCTGGGCCTTAAGACAAATACATATGGATCGCTCAAATAATCATCTCCTCAACATCAGATTACATAACTCTAACACAAAATGAATATTTGCGCAACATTTTTAATAATTTGTTAATAATCTCTCGCAATCCCACAGATCTCACAGACCTTTTCAAAAGAAAGATTCCCGCCGAAAAGGTCAAGAGCGCTGCCTATTGTCATATTGATCTTTCCTCTGCCCATCTTATAAAGAAGATCAATATCATCGTAGCTATGAACGCCTCCGGCATAGGTAACAGGCCTTCCGTCATACTCAGAAAGACTCTCAACAAGCTCTGTTTCGATGCCGGAATTCTTTCCCTCCACATCAACCGCATGAATAAGGAATTCATCACAGTACTTAGAAAGCCGGTCCATAAGAGCTGTATCCACCGTTTCGTCTGTTATATTCTGCCATCTGTCCGTAACTACCTTATAGCCCGCGGAAGTTTTTCTGCAGCTTAAGTCGAGGACAAGCCGCTCTTTTCCGACAGCATCGCATATGCGCTTCAGATTCTCCATATTGATCCTTCCGTCCTTGAAAACATAGGATGTCACGATCACATGTGAAGCGCCGGCATTTAAGAAATCCATAGCGTTTTCCGGTGTTATACCGCCTCCAAGCTGCATTCCCCCGGGATATGCCGAAAGCGCATCAAGCGCCTGTGCCTTTGTAGCTTCATAGTATTCACTTGTCTTAGGATTAAGCAGGATTATATGTCCGCCCTTAAGAGCGCGTTCTTTATACAGACAAGCAAAGAAGCCCGCTTTATTCCCGGCTACAAAATTTTCTGTAGCGCGGTCATCATTGTCATTAAGCGAGCTTCCCACTATCTGTTTTACTTTTCCGTTGTGTATGTCAATACAGGGACGAAATTCCATAAGTATTAGTCTCTGATACCTTGTGCCTTTTAAGGCAGCTGTCTATCCAATAAGTTCATCAATAACATTGCTCATGTCATACATTCCGGCAGGCTTTCCCGCAAGAAACTTAGCCGCCGAAACGGCACCTCTTCCAAACAGTGCTTTGGAATAAGCCATATGTGAGAATGTAACAACTTCATCCTGCCCTGCAAAGATAACGTCATGATCGCCGACTATGGTGCCGCCTCTCACAGCGCTAATGCCGATTTCCTTAACAGGTCTCTTCTCGCGGCGCGCACTCCTGTCAAATACATATTCAAACTTCTCTCCCTCGGGAAAAGCTGAATTAACCGAATCAGCAAGTGCAAGAGCTGTTCCGCTTGGAGCATCAACCTTAAGCCTGTGATGCTTCTCAACAACTTCGATATCGAAACCGTTATCGGCAAGGATCGGAGCATATTCCTTGAGTACTTTCATAAGAAGATTTACTCCGAGTGACATATTGGCGGATTTAAGGACAGCAACTTTCTTTGATGTCTCAGTAACCTTCTTCCGCTGCTCCTCGGAAAGTCCCGTGGTACAGAGGACAACAGGGATCTTTTTATCCGCGCAGAAATCAAGAAGTCCGTCTACTGCCGGTGCTGCGGAAAAATCGATTATGACATCCGCTCCCTCAGGAATATCCTTTATATCCGAAAAAACGGGATAAGCATTGTGCCCGTCATCAAATTTATCTACTCCGGCAAGCATCTTAACGGAATCATCCGCTGCGATGATCTCCGAGATAACCTGTCCCATTTTACCGTTACAGCCGTGCATTACAACGTTTATCATAAAATACCGTACTCCTTCATGGCCTTTGTAAGCCTTTCAGTGTTAGCGGGTTCCATTTCGGTAAGAGGAAGTCTGATTCCTCCGGGAGTGATGCCCATGAGATTAAGAGCTTTCTTAACGGGGATAGGATTAACCTCACAGAAAAGAGCATTGCAAAGATCAAGTGCACGAAGCTGCTCATCGCAGGATTCCTTAACCTTTCCATCAAAGTAAAGCTGGCAGATATCATGTGTCTGCTTGGGAGCAACGTTTGCAAGCACTGAGATAACGCCCTTTCCGCCGAGTGAAAGGATAGGAACGATCTGGTCGTCATTTCCGGAATAAATATCGATACAGCCCTTGCTGATAGCCGCAAGATGAGCGATCTGGCTGATATTTCCGCTTGCTTCCTTGATCGCAACTATATTCTTGCAGTCCTTGGCAAGTCTGACTGCAGTCTCAGGAAGGATATTGCATCCTGTTCTGCTTGGTACATTGTAAAGGATCACAGGGATATTTATCGCATCTGCGGTGGTCTTAAAATGCATATAGAGACCGTTCTGTGTAGCCTTGTTGTAATAAGGGCTTACAAGTAGAACGGCATCAACTCCGTAGCTTTCTGCCTCCTTTGAAAGGTATACGGCAGTGTCCGTGGAATTGGAACCGGTTCCGGCTATAACAGGCACTCTCTTTTTAACCACATCAACGCAGAACTTAACTGTCTCAAGATGCTCTTCGTGGCTCTGTGTAGAAGCCTCGCCTGTAGTGCCGCACACGATTATTGCATCGGTTCCGCCTGCAATCTGAAGCTCGATAAGCTTTTCAAATGCGGGATAATCAATTTCTCCGTTATCTTTCATCGGTGTGATGATAGCAACGCCTGATCCTGTAAAAATAGCCATATTATATCCTCTTTTCGTATATAAAGTTCAAAATTGATATTAGTAAAAACACAGTTGATTATAACACTTTGAAAACGCATATTCAATAAGATACGTTCGCGTATATATCCAAATAATTACTGGTTCTGCGCAAATCCGGCACGCTTTCTGAGGCGCGAATCAAGGAGTTTTTTCCTGATGCGCAGCTTGGTGGGAGTAACCTCCAGAAGCTCATCGGTCTCAATGAAATCAAGTGCCTGTTCAAGTGAGAGGATCCTGGGAGGCGTAAGTCTTAATGCCTCATCCGCACTTGAAGATCTCGTGTTGGTAAGCTGCTTTTTCTTGCAGACATTTACCTCGATATCCTCTGATTTTCCGGTCTGTCCGACAACCATTCCGGCGTATACCTTCTCGCCGGGGCTTATAAAGAGCGTTCCTCTCTCCTGTGCATTGAAGAGTCCGTATGTGATTGCCTCACCGGCCTCAAATGCGATAAGAGAGCCCTGCTTACGATAGGATATATCCCCCTTGTAAGGAGCATATCCGTCAAATATCGTGTTTATGATACCGTTACCTTTTGTATCAGTCATAAACTCACCGCGGTATCCTATAAGACCTCTTGAGGGAATTGAAAACTCAAGCCTCGTATATGTTCCGCCTGAAATGCTACCCATATTCTTGAGTTCACCTTTTCTCTGTCCGAGTTTTTCTATAACTGCTCCGGAAAACTCGTTGGGAACATCGATATACGCAAGCTCCATGGGTTCAAGCCGCTTGCCGTTCTCGTCTTCCTTGTAGAGAACCTGTGCCTTGGATACAGCAAATTCAAAGCCTTCACGGCGCATGTTTTCGATAAGTACCGAAAGATGAAGCTCTCCTCTTCCGCTCACTTTAAAACGGTCGGTGGAATCGGTCTCCTCAACCCTAAGTGATACGTCGGTATTCAGTTCCCTCATAAGCCTGTCCCTTATATGACGGCTGGTAACATACTTTCCTTCCTGGCCTGCAAGAGGAGAATCGTTTACGATAAAATCCATCGCGATTGTGGGCTCCGATATCTTCTGGAAAGGTATGGGCTTAACATCTTCGGGCGAGCAGAGAGTATCGCCGATATGGATATCGGAAATACCTGAGATAGCAACTATCGAGCCAATGCCCGCTTCCTTAACCTCAACCTTGTTAAGTCCGTCAAATTCATAGAGCTTGCTGACCTTGACCTTGATCTGCTTGTCCGGCTCGTGATGGTTACAGATGACAACATCCTGATTAACCTTGATAACTCCGTTGTCAACCTTTCCGACACCGATCCTTCCGACATATTCATTATAATCGATAGTGCTGATAAGCACCTGTGTTCCGGCCTCCGGATCTCCTTCGGGAGCGGGGATGTAATCAAGGATCGTCTCAAAAAGAGGCTCCATGTCGGTTCCTCTCTCGCCCGAATCAAGAGATGCAAAGCCTCCCTTTGCGGAAGCAAATACAAAAGGACAGTCAAGCTGTGAATCATCCGCATCAAGCTCAAGGAAAAGCTCAAGAACTTCATCCACAACTTCATCGGGTCTGGCTTCGGGACGGTCGATCTTATTGATGCAGACAATAACGGGAAGCTTTAATTCAAGTGCTTTTCGCAGTACAAATTTAGTCTGAGGCATTGCTCCCTCAAACGCATCGACAACAAGGATAACACCGTTAACCATCTTGAGCACTCGCTCAACCTCCCCGCCGAAATCAGCATGGCCCGGAGTGTCGATAATATTGATCTTAGTACCCTTGTACATAACAGCGGTATTCTTTGAGAGAATGGTTATTCCTCTTTCTCTCTCGATATCGTTGGAATCCATGACACGTTCAGCCACTTCCTGATTCTCGCGAAATACACCGCTCTGCTTTAAAAGCTCATCTACAAGTGTCGTCTTTCCGTGATCGACATGCGCGATTATCGCTATGTTTCTCACATCTTCTCTTTTCTGTTTCATTTCTTCATAATCCTCTTTCATAACTGCGAAAAATGACTTTCCGCTTTATATCTTCTGCCTCGGGGCTCCTCATCCCCTTGGCAGCAGCAATCCTTTTATAATCCTTTCTTATATTCAACGGCTTTGGCTATCATATCCCTTGCATTATCAAGCGCCGACTCGGATTCCTCATCGCTTCCCAAAAGTCTTGCCAGCTCGGAAACCGAAAACTCTCCCTCTATCCGTCTTACATTTGTTATAGTCATATCATCCGATGCATTCTTTTCTATCACAAAATGCGAATCCGCCATAGCTGCTATCTGTGGAAGGTGCGTAATGCAGAGAACCTGGTGCTTTCGTCCGAGAAGTCCCAGCTGTTCTGAGACCTTCCATGCAGTCCGGCCACTGATCCCGGAATCAATCTCATCAAAGATAAGCGTATCGATCGAATCGGTTGCCGCCATAACAGTCTTGATTCCAAGCATAATTCTGGAAAGTTCACCGCCGCTGGCTACACTTCCCAAAGGCTTTCTCTCTTCTCCCGGGTTTGTTGAAATCATAAACTCCACATCATCGGTTCCCTTTGAAGTAAAATCAGAAAGCTCTCTGACTTCGATATCGAAATCCACCGTAAGAAAATTAAGTCCTTTAAGTGACTCGGTAAGAACTGCCGAGAGGCTTTTCGCAGTCTTTTTTCTCTTATCGGAAAGTTTATCACTATCTTCTTTAAGTTCCTTTTTCAGCTCATCGGCCTTTTCGTGAAGGCTCTTAATATAGCCCTCATAATCAGCATATTTTTCAAGCTTTGCAGCAGCTTCATCAGCAAACTCAAGTACTGCCTCTATGCTTCCCCCATATTTTCTTTTCAGGTCATTAATAAGATCAAGCCTTTCGCTTACGCTCTCAAACTCACCCTCTTCAAAATCATAATCCGTAAGATACCCTGAAAGCTCTCTGTTAAAATCATTTAAAAGAGACTCTATATCTGCTATCTGTCCTTCAAGCGATGAAAGTCTTTTGTCATATCCGGAAACGCTTCCGATCGCTTTAAGTGCCTGTCCCACAAGGTATGACGCATTATCCTCCCCCTCGGATGTGTGATCGTATGCCTCGCTCAGAGATGACAATATCTTTTTGGCATTCGACATTATCCCGAACTTTTCATCAAGCTCAGTATCCTCTCCGGGCTTTAAACCTGCGCTCTCGATCTCGTTAAGCTCGAATTCCAAAAGCGCTTTCTCACGTTCGATCTCAGTATTGTCTTTTTCGTTTTCTTCTATCTCTTCAAGAGCCCTGCGGTATTGTCTGTACTTTTCGGAAACCTGCTTTAAAAGCTCCGCGATCTCTTTCCCGCCGTAATCATCGAGAATATCAAGATGCTTTGATTTCTTCAGGAGACTTTGATGTTCATGCTGACCGTGAATATCTATAAGTTCTTCCGCGAGAAACTGAACCTGTTTGGCTGTAACGCTTTCTCCGTTGATACGGCAGGTGCTTTTTCCCTGAAGGAGCTTTCTGGTGATAATGATATTTCCGTCTTCCTCCGGCTCAATATCCATCTCTTTAAGCCTATTGATAACCCGCTCATCTGTGCTGTTAAAGACAAGCTCGACAAATCCGCTGTCAGCTCCCTTTCTGAGCAGTGAGGTATCAAATTTTCCTCCGAGTGCAAGGTTTACCGATCCGATAAGGAGCGACTTTCCTGCTCCCGTCTCACCGGTGATGATATTGAAGCCTTCCGTGAAACCTACTTCCGTCTCTTCGATTAACGCTAAATTTTTTACGTGTATACTCTGCAGCATATTTCTTATACCCCCTCTATAAAAATTTTTCTAACCTATCAATGACTTGATCTTTTCCATAAGGGATCTTGTCTCTCCCACAGTCCTGACCGCCGCCATGATCGTATCATCTCCCGCTATGCTCCCGACGATCTCTGTAAATTCCATCGCATCGATCGCTGCCGCAACAGCCATCGCCATTCCCGAAACAGTCTTGATGACAAGAATGTTCTGGGCCATGTCAACAGAAACGAAACCATCCTTAAGCACACGGATATATTTGTCGGAAAGATCGTTTTTCCGATCTACCATCAGTATGTATTTCTGTCCGCCCGAGGAAGACTGGATCTTTGAAAGTCCAAGTTCCCTGATATCCCTTGAAACAGTGGCCTGCGTAACGTTAAAGCCGCTTTTTTTAAGGAGATCCGCCAACTCTTCCTGGGTTCCTATCTCATTCTGTTCTATAAGCTCAAGGAGCTTTTTCTGTCTGGTATTTTTCATACCTTCTCCAATCCGCACTGATCAAATGCTCATTTTCTTGTTGAGGACCTCCAGAAAGCTGTCCTTTCCAAGCTTTGCAAAACTGACCTTTGACTGTGAACTGCGCACATGAATCACATCTCCGGTCCTGACCGTTTTCTTACTGCTTCCGTCAAAGCTGAGTTCCATCTCCTGCTGATTTCCGTCATTTGCCGGGGGAATATCGATCCTTATCTCATCCTTGTTTGAGAGAATTATGCTCCGGTGGTTTAAAGTATGCGGACATATCGGCGTCAGCATGATAAGCTCAGACGCGGGACTTGCTATCGGTCCGCCGGCGGAAAGATTATAACCCGTCGATCCCGTGGGTGTTGATATTATAACACCGTCCGCCATATATTCGGCAAGCATCTGATCGTTAACGGTTATATCAAAATCCGATATCCTGAGGCCTCCGTTTCGCGTCAGCACAACATCATTCAGCGCTCTGACAGTCTCACCGTCCCCGACGCAGCCTTCAAGAAGAAGTCTTTTCTCGACAGTGAATTCATCGTTTACAAGCATTCCCATTGCCTTTTCGATCGAATCCGGCTCTATCTCGGTAAGAAATCCCAGAGTTCCCAGATTGACGCCGATTATCGGGCCTGCCGAAAAGTTTGCCTCACGTATAGCCCTCAGTATCGTACCGTCTCCGCCGAGAACGACCATCATCGTGTCTTCGCCGTAAGTATCGGTTATTCCGTCAAATATAGACACCTCAGCGCCGTGGGCTTTAAGGGCATTTATCACTCTGCCGGTAATGAGTTCATCCCTGTCTTTATATGGATTTTTATAGATAACAAATTTCTTCATTCTGTAAAACCGCTCACAATTCATGTGAACCCGTAACAATTTTATCAATTAAACCTGCGTAAGGCTCTTTAAAAGCAATCCCCTCTTTTGAATCCAAAAGTAACTGAAGCTTTTCTTCCGCTTCCTTTTCGGACAGGGATAATACATCTTCGGGAATATCGCTTCTCTTTTCTATATGACAGAGATATTCGATATTTCCCTCAGGCCCTTTTATTGGAGAATAATCAACAGCTTTTACATCAAAACCGATCATATCCGCATAACTGACTATCTTTGTGATAACTTCCCTGTGAGTATCGGGATCCCTTACAACGCCGTTCTTTCCGACCTTGTCCCTGCCGGCTTCGAACTGCGGTTTTATCAGGCATACCATTTCGCCGCCCTCGCGAAGAAGATCCCTAGCGGGCAAAAGTATTTTTGTAAGCGAGATAAAAGAGACATCAACACTTGCAAAATCAAGCCTGTCGCTTATATCTCCGGGCTTCATGAAACGGAAGTTTGTCTGCTCCATAACAACGACTCTCTCATCGTTTCTGAGCTTCCAGTCAAGCTGTCCGTGTCCGACATCAACGGAGTAAACCTTCGATGCACCGTTCTGGAGCATACAGTCGGTAAAACCGCCCGTCGAAGCCCCTATATCCATGCATATCCTTGAGGTAAGATCAAATCCCCAGATATTCATGGCTTTCTCAAGCTTCAATCCTCCGCGGCTCACATATTTGGGAGCTGCTCCCCTTACTTCGATCTTTGATTTTGATGTATCGAAAAAGCTTCCGGCTTTATCTTCTTTCTGTCCGTTAACAAATACAACTCCGGACATGATTATCGCTTTTGCTTTTTCCCTTGAAGGTGCATATCCTTCCTGCACCAGTATGACATCAAGTCTTTCTTTCATCTGGATCAGTTCTTTCGAAAATCTATCTGTTATTCAAGTATCTTGAGAATCCTGTCCGTGATCGACAGATCATCAATATGAGCTTTTTTCTTAAGCTCACTGCAGTCACCGTGCTCAATAAATTCATCCGGCAGGCTTATTATGAGACAGTCCGTGCTAATGTCCATTTTCTCAAGCTTCTCACGATTGACGAACTCGAGAACATGCTCTCCGAAGCCGCCGCTTTTGACATTTTCTTCAAGAGTAACGATAAGCATATGACTTCTCATCGCTTCTCTTATCGTCTCCTCATCTATGGGAGATACGAAGCGCGCATTTATCAGACTGGGATTATAACCCTTTTCTATAAGTCTGTTCCTGACTTTTTCGGCAGTCTCGACCATGGATCCTACCGCAAGAAGAGCTACATCCTCTCCTCTGAATATCCACTCGGCCTGTCCGAGTTCAATACTGCTTCTGAACTCCTCAAGTCCCTCATATACAGCTCCCCTCGGATATCTGATGGCAATCGGTTTCCCGAGATCGACAGCAAATTTGAGCATATCGGAAAACTCCCAGAGATTCTTAGGTGCGCAAACCGTCATTCCCGGTATACCGGAAAGGAAAGAAAGGTCAAATATTCCTTGATGAGTCTCTCCGTCGTTTCCCACTATTCCGGCTCTGTCGACCGCAAAGACAACCGGAAGCTGCTGAAGGCAGACATCATGTATTATCTGGTCATAAGCCCTCTGAAGAAAAGATGAATAGATGGCTACGACAGGGATCATACCGCCCGCGGCAAGTCCCGCGGCAAATGTTACCGCGTGCTCCTCGGCGATACCCACGTCAAAGAGTCTCTCGGGATGGGCGTTATAGAAACGCTTCAGCCCCGTTCCGTCGGTCATGGAGGCGGTGACGGCGCATACCTTTTCATTCCTGTCACCGAGTTTAACCATTACGGTCGAGAAAATATTGGTCCAGGACACCGCGGACTTTTTGAGAGGAAGCCCGGTTTCGATATCAAAAGGACCAGTTCCGTGAAACCTTGCGGGATGACGGATCGCAGGCTCATAGCCTCTTCCCTTTTCTGTGATAACATGTATCATTACCGCACGTTTAAAACGCTTGGCTTCTTTGATCGCTCTCCTGACTTCTTCGATATTGTGTCCGTTGATGGGGCCAAGATATACAATGCCCATTTCCTCGAACATCATTCCGGGGGAAATAAGGGATTTAAGACTGTTCTTTGCACGTCTTATATTCTTAACTATGCTGTCCCCGGCCGGTGTGCCTGCAATCTTGTTGTAGACATCGTCCTTAAGGTCAAGGTAGCCCTCGGAAGTCCTTATTGAGCTGAGATACTTGGGTATACCGCCGACATTTTCCGAAATCGACATCTTGTTGTCATTTAAAATGATGATGAAATTGGTATCGAGCTTTCCTGCATTGTTCAGCGCTTCAAACGCAAGACCTCCCGTGAGTGAACCGTCACCGATAACGGATACTATGGTCTTTTTCTCCCCGCAGAGATCTCTCGCCTTTACAAGACCGAGCCCTGCGGAAATAGATGTCGAGCTGTGCCCGGTATCGAAGACATCGCACTCACTCTCATGCCTTTTGGGGAAACCGCTCATTCCGCCAAGCATTCTCAAGCTGTCAAAGCCTTCCTTTCTTCCGGTGAGAAGCTTATGGGTGTAGGACTGATGTCCAACATCCCAGATGATCTCATCCTTAGGAAGATTGAGCTCTAAATGAAGCGCGAGAGTAAGCTCAACAACCCCAAGGTTTGAGCCCAGATGTCCTCCGGTACGGCTTATCTTCTCGATAAGAAATTCCCTGATCTCTTCACTTAATGCATTCAGATGATCCGGCGATATTTTTTTAACATCACCGACCTTGTTTATCTTCTCAAGATACATATTTTATCCCGCTGATCAAAATGTGATCGCATTTAATCTGATCACAAAATCATTTGGTTCTGTTGATAAGGCTGTTAATCAGTGCAAGAAGGAAGCTTTTGTCTCCCGGAAGCGCATCAAGCATTTCACATGCTTCACGGCTAAGCCTCTCAACTTCTTTCTCAGATTTTTCCAGCCCATTCTTCGTCACGTATGTGACCTTTCCGGCAGCTTCATCGCTTCCGGTATTTTTTCCAAGCTCGCTGCTGTCGCCATATACATCGAGAATATCATCCCTTATCTGAAACGCGATTCCGATATCGGATCCAATCTTTTCGAGCGCTTTTATATCATCTTCCTGAGCTCCTCCCAAGATTCCTCCGGCCATCAGCGAGGCTTCTATCAGACAGCCCGTCTTATGCTCATGTATATAGAGAAGTGTCTCTGTTGTAAGAGCATCTCCCTTTCCCTCACCCTCAAGGTCGGCACACTGTCCGCCTATCATTCCGGAAAAACCTGCTTTGACAGCGATGACCTTTGCGGCTTTTATGCATCTTTCTGGCAAATCCGTTTTACCTTGTTCCGCAAAGGCTCTGCACGCACACTCAAGCATTGTCTCAAAAGCAAGATTTAAAAGCGCATCCCCCGAAAGCACTCCCATCCCGTCACCGTATTTCTTCCAGGTGGTCAGCTTTCCTCTACGGAACTCATCATTGTCCATAGCAGGCAGATCGTCATGCACAAGGGAATAGGTGTGGATCATTTCGATTGCAGCCATAAAAGATAAAAGTGCTTTACCGGCTGCATTTCCATCGTCCATGGTATTATCATCGCCGGCAAACAGCTCAAACGCCGCCTGCATCATTACCGGTCTGAGTCTCTTTCCTCCCGCAGATAACGAATAATCCATGGACTCTATTACCGTAGCATTATATACTTCATCATTCGGAATATAGAGTTTTAAATTTTTTTCAAAGTACTCCGCTTTCTCAGAAAGCTTTGCCTTAAACGCATCATCCTGCATTATTCAAAATCCTCGGTATCACCGTTATCAAGCAGCAATTTAACTTTTTTCTCTACTCTGTCAATGGACTCATTACACTTTCCGACAAGCTTAACTCCCTTGCTGTACTGCGTGAATGCCTCCTCGAGCGGAATGTCCTCATCCGAAAGCTTTTCGATGATCCCGTCGATCTCATCGAGCATCTGTTCTAGGGTAACATCGTTTTCTTCTGTTTCCGCAGACTTTTTCTTCTTTTCTTTATCAGCCATTTTTCTTTTCCCTGATATCCGTAACATCGGCGCTTATATAACCATCGGTTAACGCCAGTTCTATCTTGTCTCCCCTGCTTACCTGTTCTACGCTCTTAATTCTCTTTCCGCTCATGTCTGCCACATAGGCAAATCCGCTTTCTAATCTCTTTAAGGGTGACAGTCCGTCGAGCTCCAGTGACTGAAGGCTCAGCCTGTGTTTTCTGGCTTCTATCAGCCTGTCCATTGCATCATACAGAGAAGCCTGCGTATGCGCAGCACGGTCTTTCATATTCCGGAGTTTTAAAAGCGGTGAAAGAACCTTCAGCTGCCTTTGTAAATTTCCCGCCATTTCTCTCTTTCGATTTATGAGAATTTTCATACACCGCTCGAGTTCTTCTGCGCGTGAAACGATTTCCCTGTCAGTCTCTCTGATTTCCCTGACTGCAAGCTCAGCTGCAGCTGAAGGCGTTGCCGCTCGCATGTCGGCCACAAAATCCGCGATCGTAAAATCAACTTCATGTCCCACTGCGGATATTATCGGTATCCGGCAGTCAAAGATCGCCTGTGCAACGACCTCCTCATTGAACGCCCAAAGATCTTCTATCGATCCTCCTCCGCGTCCCACGATCATTACGTCTACGCCATAGTTCTCAAGTGCTTTAATGCCTCTGACTATGCTCGGAGCCGCATCGGCGCCCTGAACGATCGCTGGATAAAGGATTATCTCGATGTATGGATTCCTTCTCTTTGAGACATTTATGATATCTCTGATCGCTGCACCGGTTGACGCAGTCACAACTCCGACCTTCTTCGAGTTCTGAGGGATTGCTCTCTTGTATTCACTCGCAAACATGCCCCGCTCTTCAAGCTCTTCCTTCAGCATCATGAAGCGCTCGTAAAGCTCGCCTGCGCCTTCCTGCGTGATCTTCTGAGCATAGAGCTGATATGCTCCGTCCCTTACATACACATCCAGATAGCCTTTGACAACAACCTTATCACCGTCATTCATTCTGAAAGAAAGGCCGGTCTGACGGTTTCCCGCAAACATAACGCATTTAACGCTGCCCGCGGAATCCTTAAGCGTAAAATAAATGTGACCGGAAGAATGATACTTACAGTTGCTCACTTCTCCGCTGACAAGAAGATTACGCAAAAACGGCTCCTGTGCAAACATGTTTTTAATGTAATTATTTAATTGTCCTACGGTATAAACATTTTCCGGCATTTAATCAAAAAACGGAAGAAAGCATATCGCTCTGCGATATGCTTACTCTATATTTCTGGCAGTTTTAATCTTTGATAAGACCGCATTGACAAAGGAACCGGAATTTTCTCCGCCATAGGTCTTAGCGATCTCAACCGCCTCGTCCATGGCAACCCCGGTGGGAATATCATCATCAAAACACATTTCAAAGACTGCAAGACGCATGACAGCAAGTTCAACCTTTCCGATACGGTCTAAGTCCCAGCCGGAAGTGTTCTCGCTGATAATGCTGTCAAGCTCAGCCTTGTGCTCCATGACTCTGTCATATCTTTCGCTGACATAGGCAGCATCCTCTTCGGAAGCTGTGCCGTAGTCCTCATCCTCGCAGAACATCCGAACCTGTTCGGGCATTTCTTCGGGAGAGTTAAACTCTATACGGAATAAGAGCCTGAAAACTCTTTCCCGCAGTTCATGTCGGTTCATCATATAAATTTAAACCTCAACATCGATAACTCTGACATTTACGCTCTTAACGGTCATTCCGGTCATATTCTCAACGGAATTCTTAACCTTCTTCTGTACCTGCTGAGAGATAACGGGGATTGAATATCCGTTAAGGATTGAGATGGAAAGTGAGATCCTGACAATGTTTTCTTTAATCTCAACCTTGACGCCCATTGTCTTGTCGCGAACGCCAACCTTACTCATTATCTCGCTTGTATATGTATTTCCGACATTGCTCACGCCGTCTGTCTCGCATGCGGCAAGAGCAGCGATCATAGCAACAACATCATCAGCGATAAGTATCTCTCCCTTAGAGGGATCGCCACCGAGTCTCGTGGTGGTCTTTTCCTGATGCTTAACCCTGTTAATGATATTCTTTGCAGCCATATAAAACTCCTTTCGATCCGCAGACCATGCGGAAGTAAAAATCGTACCAAAATCAGAACTTATTATACCATAAAACCAAAGAATAGAAAACCACTAATTTCTGCTGAATTCGGTGAGTATAAGTCCCTTGTTTCTCTCCACCGTCATGCCGATACTCCAAGGATTGATGAACAGAAGAAGCGGATTTTCCTTCATATCCTTTACCTTCTTCATATCTGAGGTACCGGAAAGCTTTGCTATATCGAAATCCTGATGATTTTCGATCCATCTTATATGCTCGTAAGGCAGGTTTTCAAGCTTTATCTCAACATTGTATTCATTCTCAAGTCTGTACTTAAGAACATCAAACTGCAGCACCCCGACAACCCCCACTATGATCTCCTCGAGTCCGGTGTTGAACTCCTGAAATATCTGGATCGCACCCTCCTGAGCTATCTGCTCAATGCCTTTTACGAACTGCTTGCGCTTCATGGTATCCATCTGGCGCACTCTGGCAAAATGCTCCGGCGCAAAGGTAGGAATGCCCTCATACCTGAAATTAAGCTTCGGGGCACAGAGAGTATCTCCTATGCTGAAGATTCCGGGATCGAAGATTCCGATGATATCTCCCGCATAAGCCTCAGAAAGAATCTTTCTGTCATCAGCCATTATCTGCTGGGGCTGTGAAAGACGCATAACCTTGTTGCCCTGAACATGCCTTACTTCCGCACTGGCATCGTATCTTCCCGAACAGATTCTGATAAATGCGATACGGTCTCTGTGAGCCTTGTTCATATTTGCCTGGATCTTAAATACAAATGCTGAAAAATCAGAGGTCAGAGGATCTATCTCGCCGCAATCCGCATTTCTCGGAAGCGGTGTCGTTGCCATATTCAGGAAATGCTTAAGGAAAATCTCTACACCGAAATTGGTAAGCGCCGAACCAAAGCATACAGGAGTAAGATCTCCTTTTCTTACAACATCAAGATCAAAATCAGCTCCCGCGCCATCTAAAAGCTCAAGCTCCTCAAAGAGCTTATCGGCAGCCTCGTCTCCTATCGTGCTCCTTAAAAGTGCCTCATCGGAAACAGGTATCTCAGTTGCAATACCTTCTTTGGTTCCCTTCTCGGTATCGGAATAACAGATAACGCATTTCTTTTCCCTGTCATACACGCCTTTAAAGCCTTTACCCGAGCCTATGGGCCAGTTTACCGGGCATGTAGCTATTCCGAGCTCTTTCTCTATATCGTCGAGAAGTTCAAAGGTATCCATCGCGTCACGGTCCATCTTGTTGATGAATGTGAATATCGGGATATGTCTCATTACGCAGACCTTAAAGAGTTTACGTGTCTGAGCTTCAACGCCCTTTGATGCGTCTATTACCATGACCGCGGAGTCAGCCGCCATCAAGGTACGATAAGTATCCTCCGAAAAGTCCTGGTGTCCCGGTGTATCAAGGATATTGATGCAATAACCGTCATATTCAAACTGAAGAACGGATGAGGTTACGGAAATACCTCTTTCCTTCTCTATCTCCATCCAGTCCGAAACCGCATGTCTGGCGGTTGCTTTTCCCTTAACGCTTCCCGCAAGGTTGATTGCTCCGCCGTATAAAAGGAATTTTTCCGTAAGGGTCGTCTTACCTGCATCGGGGTGTGAAATTATGGCAAATGTTCTTCTTCTCTTTATCTCGCCTGCTGTGTCTGACATAAAAAATCTCCTAAAACAATAAACAAAAAATGTATACACTCTCAATATATGCGCAAAAAGCCCTCGCGATTGCACACACTTCAAAACTATACCATCTTTATACCAAGAAGTAAACAAAAAATTGACATGCCTCTTTGTAGGGAAAAATTTGTGATATTTCTCATAAATCAAAAAAAATCCCCGAGACGACAACCGTAAAAGCTGTCCCTCGGGGATCATTTATATTATAAGATATTGTTAAATTCCTACGATAGTCTTTCTGTACCAGTCGAGTGAATCGATATAAGCATCGTATATCTTGTTTGCATCGATTTTTCCGAGAAGAAGTACCCTGGAAACCTCGCTCCAGTCCGCATTTTCATAAGCAAGGATAAACTCAAGCACAGGCGCAAGCTTTCCTTCATGAGAGATGAGCGCGCTCTTAATATCCTTGGATACCTGAATCATCTCAAGTGCTTCATTCATAGGCTTGTCAAGGATAACATCCAGAACCGAGAAAAGTCCCATGAGGAAAAGCTCCTCGCTCTGCATACGCAGATCGAAAAGACCGGAAATATTCTCGGCAAATCTCGCGCGGAGAAGCGTAAGCCTTGTGATCTCATTGGGCGAATCAGAACTGATCTCATTGACAACCGCCGTGTTGATCCACTTCTTTAATTCCTTCTGTCCAAGCATTGCGGCAGCGTGTCTGATCGTAGTGATCTCGGCAGTCTTAACAACTCTGTTTACCATCTGCAGAAGTGAGATCGTAAGAGCGGTATCGCGTCCGATTATATCAGCGGCCTCATTGAGTTCAAAGTCAGGATTGTTTACGATCTTTAAAAGTTCGAGCTGAGTGATCTTTGCGGGACTGATCTCCCTCTCTCCCTTTGTAACAGGGATGCGGTAGAATTCGCCTTCGTAGTACTGATAACCGCCGGTTGCCTTAAGTGATTCAAAGGTCTCCATCGTATCGATGTTTCCTGCGATCAGCTTTGCATTTGGATAAAGCTTTGTAAAGAAAACCTTAGCCTTGTCGATTGCAATCTTCTTATTGTTGAGAAATACAAAATCAACCAGTTCAAGTATTGGTGCATAAACCTGGAATTCGGAAACAGCTATCTTTCTGATTGCGATCTTAAAGCCTGCAGCCTTTAATTCCTTCAGTCTCTTAACATATGTCTCAACCGGAGGAACCGTCCTGTCGATCAGGAGTGCAACCTTAATATGTGCAACCTTGCACTGCTCTTCAATATTTGAAAAGATTGAAACATTTGTAACAGGCACGAACACCATCTTATCTCCCGACAATGTCTCGATACCCATGCTGTTTACTGCTTCTATTCCCTGGACATAGGTAGCACCGTCATAAATACCGGTAACCTGTCCGAGCGGATTCAAGAACATATTGTCCTTCTGTGCAAAGATCGAGTACGCGCTGACAGCGATATTCTCATCAAACAACGGTATTAATGTTAACAGCATATAAACTCCTTTCCGGTCATCCAATGAGGATGAACCTGACAAAGCCTCTTACAGAGCTCTGTCCTTTGAGGTGATATTTGAGATCAGAACAAAGATGAGTCCGATTCCTATAAACAGATCCGAAAGATTAAAAACAAGATTTCTGATCTTCTGAGGTTTTACGTCAAGGCTCACATAATCCATGACGTACTGTTTCTTAACACGGTCATATGTATTGCTGAGCGCACCGCCTAAGATACAGGCAAGTCCGGTCTTCTCAAGCACTCTTCCGCGCTTTGTGACTGAAAATGCAAGCATCAGGAACGAGATCACTGTAGCCGCAAGCGAAATTCCCCTAACTTCCTGCGGATACTTCTGTCCAAGATTAAGAAATGCACCTCTGTTGTGATGGCGTCTGAATCTTAATATGCCTTTTTTAACTTCAGACTCCTCACCCGGAAGTTCACGGTCCATGCGGTCTTTGATGTAAAGATCCGCTCCTGCGATCAGGCCCGCACCTACGAAGGGAGCAATGATGCCTGCCGCTCTGTTTTTCTTTTTCATCTGTAATACCCCACTATATTTTGATTTGGTACTTGATAATACCACGGATTGCGTCGCTGCTTTGCAGTTCCCGCAATCTTCCTTATATAGTATACCATTATCTGACAAATTTGAAAACTATTAGATTTTTATACTGTGAGCGCGGTATAATTCAGCCATTTCAACATACTGCTCGGCATACACATGGAAGCCGTCAAAGGTATATTCCTCTATGAGATAGCCGTTCTCGTCAACGAAGGGAATGTTGCAATCAAAGAAGTATACCCCCTTCTCCTGCGCTATCTCAGCGATAGCGGCATTCTTGTCATTGATATCGATATTGTTGTATACCCCCGTCTTGTCTTCCTTTTCCGCCTTGGCTGAAACCCGTAAGTTTGCAACAAGATAGATTATGGCATCCGGCTGTTTTTCCATGATCATATCGAGCATCTTCGTCTAATTTTCTTTGAAATTGTCAGTGTTGCCGTAACCGCAGTCATTGGTTCCGATCATGATATAGATCTTGCCGTATTGTCTGCGGTCCATGGCATCATCCAGAAGTACCTTCTTCCCTTCATTCTGGAAATGTACCGTCTTTCCACCGACATAATTGTAAGCACAGAAGCCGTTGTCGCAGAAGAAATCAGCATTGTCCCAGCCGGAATAGTCATATATCCCGACCATACGCGAATCCCCTATAAAACAAGCATCATCAAAATAATCGTCATCACATGCCGTGTAATCGGCAAGCGTATCGAGAGGTACTCTTCCGCGATCGCTATAATATCTCGAATTGGTCTCCCTGGGTTCGTAAATAACAAAATCTCCATCGATCTCACCCAAAGAATAAGGATACTTTGAAAGCTCTTCCTCCGAAGGATTCCGCACGGGGATTGACTCTTCCTCATTCTGATCAGCAGATCCTTCGGCAGTATCCGTGGAGCTACCCCCTTCAGAATCAGAATTATTAACAGCATTGCTTTCACCCTCTGTTTCCGATGACTGCGATGATTCATCTGCGATAGCATCAGCGCTGCCCTGACCGGATGTCTGAGAATCATCGTTATCGGAGTTTACGTCTGTCCGGCCTTCAGAATCATCCGTCCCCTGCGCTTCCGCGCTGCCTTCCACATTTTCAGCATCTTGTCCGTTATCGGAAGGGGCTTCAAGTGTGGTTTCTATAAGTCCGAGTTTTCCTAAAGCCTCGGTAAAAGCATTGGTGCTTTCTGCTGCAGAACTGTCACTTTCAGTCTTAGTAAGCTGTTCATTCGCCGCCCAGGCCGCCTTATAGCCCCAGAAACCGCACAAAGCAAGGATCATGGTCGCGGTAAAAGGTGCAGCCTTCAAAAATTTTCCGAGAGTGATGTTTTTCCTGTCAGTTTTTTCTTTAGCAGTGTTTACGAAAGACTTTTTATCCGTATTCGTTTTTACATTGTCCGATTTTATTTTCTTATTCTTATTCATAATTCATTAGAAGGCATAATACATGAACACATTTCCGTTGCCCTTGTAGATAAAGAAGACAGATGCCGCAAACATAAGCACAAGAACTATCAGCATCCACCATTTTTTTGAAAATTTACTGTAGATCATCCTTGGCAGCGGTGTCATCATAAAGATACCTCCCGCTATAAGATACCAATACGTCCTTATAAATCTGATGAACTGATGCTTTGCTGGCGAAGCATTTGCAAGACGTACGCCAAAAAGACATTTAAAATAATCCAAAAGCTCTGCAGGCGAATTGATTGCAAAAGCCACCCAGCTGAGCACTATGACAAAAATGAGGTAGAAATTGCCAAGAACTTTAACCTTTGTAAGCTTCCCCAGCGGTGTGAATTTTTCGAGCACGATAAAGAGGAAAAGCATCCCGCTCCAGATAAGATAATTAACTCCCCAGCCGTGCCAGATTCCCGTTATCGTCCAGACGATAAGCAGGTTAACGATATTCCTGAATGCTCCCTTACGGCTTCCTCCAAGCGGGATATAAACATAGTCCCTAAACCATGCTCCGAGAGTGATATGCCATCTTCTCCAGAATTCTCCTACACTGCGTGAAGAATACGGTTCATTAAAGTTCTCGGGAACAGGCATGCCGGTCATTTTTCCGAGTGCCACAGCCATAAGCGAATATCCCCAGAAATCAAGGTATAGCTCGATCGTATATGTTATAGCGCCCAGCCATGCCACTGATGTCGTAATTCCGTGTGCACCCGCAACACCGATACTGTTCCATAATGTTGCGAGATTGTCTGCGATAACGACTTTCATGAACATACCCGCCGTAAAAAGCTTAAGCCCGTCTTCTACCCCGCTTAAAGTAACCAGCCTGGTCTCCCGGGCAGAATCAAGAACCGGCTTAAAATCCGAATATCTGACCAGAGGCCCCATGACAAGCTTCGGAAAATACATTGCCATCACGGTAAAATCCTCAAAGGACATCTTATCCTTTTTTGAATCCATCTGCAGAGATATGATCTGGAATGTATAGAAGCTGACACCCAGCGGCAGAAATCCGGTTATCTTACACAACACAAGAAGGCCTGCATTAATGCAAACCATAAGAATTATAAGCGGTATTTTATTCTTAACATAGGTAATCCATCTGTGAAGCCCAAAATTGACGGCTACACTGATTGTCAATAGCACAACAAGACTCTTCTGCCCAATCGCGTAGAAAAGTAAACCTCCCAAAACAAGCAGGATCTTCTGAAATTTTAAAGGTACTAATCTTAAAGCTAATATATAAACGGGCAGAAAAATAAATAGAAAATTTATCTGCACGAAACTCACGGTGTAAACTCCAAATAATATAAAAACAAATATATAAACTGCTGTCCCCCGGCAGCATGGTCAATTTAAAAGAAAAATAATAAATCTTTTTATAATAAAGATTATAGACGCAATATAATATTTTTGCCATATCAAAATCAACAAAAAAACCGCCTTTTTCAAGTGTTTTTCAGCGTGATTTATATTTTTTCAATAATTTGATTTTTTGTGTTGACATAATGCCTTCAATTTGATAATATAATCGTCGGTTGCAAAATTTGCAGCGCAAGCTGATGTGGCTCAGTCGGTAGAGCGTCGCCTTGGTAAGGCGGAGGTCACGGGTCCGATTCCCGTCATCAGCTTTTTTTTTTGCCAAAAAGGATGAGATCACAAAAGACCTCATCCTTTTTTTACGTCTCTACTGCTGAAGAGCCCCCGTTATCTCATCGAAGTAATATTCCACACCGCCTATATTTACCCGGCCCTTAGCCATAAGTCCGGTCTGATAATCGTAAAAATATGTATTACCTGCCTGATTGGGATATAAACTTACTTCGTTTCCGGCTACTGTATACCAGCCCTTGATCATCTTCCCTTCCGCATTATAGCGTACCCACTTTCCTGCCCCCTCTTTTCCGTGGCTTCTGACAGCTTCTTCGATCTGTGCAGAAAGATCAACGACATAAGGCTCAATCCTGTTGCTTAAACTCGCAACCTCTTTTATCCATGCGTCATCGCCGGAATTAAGATGATCTTCCTCCTCCTGATAAATGTAAGGCATAAAAACTTCTTTGTTTACCGCCTTAGCTCCATTTGCATTTGCATCGAGCCAGTACCATCCGTCTGATGCGGGATCATATATCTCTCTGCCCCTTAAAGTGCCCTCATACCAGAAACATTTCGAATCCCCCTCATTGCCCTGACGCAATGCGTTCTCATACCAGTATGACTTTCTTAGTGCCACATACCATCCCGTATATCCGTCCTGACCGGGATCGAAAGAACTGTCACAAACAGAGGCACCAACCGAATTCAAGTCAAAGAAGTTTACGTGATAAGATACATCTCCGCCGGAAAGTCCCGTAATCTTAACCTCAAAGGTATCTCCAGCAGCATAGCTTATATTATACGGCATGAAGACAACACAACCTTTCATCCCGAAATTCGTATTATCAACATTAAAAAAGCCGCTTGAAGAAGAATATGAAAAATACCAGGATTCACCGGTGTTTGTCCTTGTAAGAGTGACTGCAACTTTTGAGATATCCTCTGTTTCACCGCTGCTGTAGCTCCAGGCTTCATCATTTGAAAAATATGAAACCGGGGTATTCTGTGCAGGCCATGCGGTTATACAGCCGCGTACGGTTCCTGTTTTGTCGTCATTGATCATGGCAGTCTGAATACCGACCTGGCCAAATCCGGTCGCTCCCATTTTGGGATTCAGTGCCATTCTTCGATGTCCTACATAAGGAATATTTGTATAATCAGAATCCCAAATCCAGCCGCTAAGAATAACTTGCGCCAAAGACTTGTTTCTCATCATTCCGAGATTCGAATATGCAGCACCATTACACGCAATATAGTAGAGCTCATAGCTCATACCCTCCGGACATGAAGGACTATGAGTCATTGAATTATTGATATCATTTATAAGTGTTGCGGCCTGAGCCTCGTAAATATATTCAGGCTTAAGACCCACATCGTAGGACAGTCCGGCTATATACCTGATCTGATTAAGCATGTTAAGCGCATCATTTAGTACAGAAACTTTCATACTTCCGGGATCGTAAGGAGCAGTTTTTATGGGCTCGCTGTCATATTCAGGCATAAGAAAGCTGCTTGGGTGCTCATTGATAAAAGCCTTGATTTCTTCCTGAGTATGATAATCCACATCTATCTCGGAACCGTTTCTTTTGTATACGTCAAAAGTATCGACAAGAATTTCTTTTTCGGAGAGGATTTTCCCTGCCTCTTTCTTATAAACCTCCTGTCCGTTTCTGTCATAGATAAAAATTTGGTTATCATATGTCCTTTCTCCCCCGTAAAAGGTATAAGGATCAAACTCGGAAAACATGGAATTGTTTTTCTTTGAAAACTCGGAGTAATCGGCTATCAATCCTCCCGCAGCGTATATAGCCCTTCTGTCCTCATCCGAAACAGTGCTGTCTTTCTTTAAGAGCAAAATCGGAGTTATGCTTACTCCGTAAATCTGCTTTGCAGAAAGCAAGGTTTTGAGTCCGGCAGGATCAAAAAAGCAGATCGCCGTATAATCAGTTTTAAAGTCCGAAAGCCTGCTTTTAATTCCGTCCGGCATATAGAGGATCAGGTCATCATACCCCTGTGCATAATAGGGAGCATCATTACCTGACGAATCACCCGATTCAATCTTGAAGCCATTTTCCGCTTTGCCGTAATTAACAGGTGAGACATATTTATTATTTTCGGTAATGTTGTAAATATGTACGCTTTCGGCAGTCCCCTTAATATCAAGGTTTCCGGTATAATATGAATAATAAGGTTCTGTCACCGCTTCATCTTTAAGGTAAAGTGTACAGTATTCCGTTACATCTCCTTCGATAACGATATTTCCGCTAATGGCTTCTTTGTGATATAAGTCTCCTCCCAATTGCAGCCAATCAACATTTCCATGTATCAGAATATTTAAACCGCTGATCCCGTTCGACAAGCTCAAAGAACCGACATCTCCGAATATCTCAATATCGAGATCTTCTTTCGCTGATACGGAAATCCCGCCCAGCTTCAGCTGATTCTCCGGAGAACCTACGACATACTTTCCGGAAGACCAAAAATACATCGAAGATATATTGCCTTTGACATTCTTCAGAGTATTCTCAAAACCATCGTTGGGTTCAGTTTTGATATATATTACTGTGGGAATCTCATCATCCCCGACTATTTCAGAAAGAACAGCCTCCTTGGAATACTCTTCCCTGGAATAATCCTTTATATCCCAACACTTTCCGACTCCCCGGACCTCTTCCCATGAGTATTTGATTAAATTAGAAGCTGCGCGGGAATCAAGCGGCGTAATCAGCATAAATACTATACATAAAGCAAGTGATAATGCAAAAATACGTCTTTTATTCCCGCGCAGTCTCTTCATTTTTCTGTCTCCTGTAGTTGTTTTATAAAAACAAATAGAAACTTAAGAGCATTTATCCTTCAAAATTATTAAATACAAATCTTCCCTTCTCGGGTGCCGTGATCGTTTCCCTGTTGTTAAGGAACCACGAAGCAAGATCGTTGTATGTAGATAATGAAACGGTCTTAAGTCTTTCAGGCTCAAATACGATATTGAAATATCTGAAGCAGCTGTCCGCACAGTTCCTTGTCATTCCTATACGGTAAACCGAGTCGTCTTCAAAAGGTTTTCCGTCAAGGCTTATCTCCTCCACCCTGCAGCCCTTGTTCCAGCAATCCTCGGCATCGACAATGAGCTTAAACCCTCTGCTGTACTGGAAAGTACCGTTCATGACAGATCCGTCCGGCTTAAGTGAGAAAAGATAGTCAAAAGCAGTCTTTATTTCCCTTCCGCACATTTCTATCACAACAAAACGGTCATCGAAAGGATAAAGCTCTTTGAAATCCTTCTCTGTGACTTCCGGGCCGCACTCGCTTCTCCTGATACTTCCAGACTGGATTATCGCAAGATCGACTTTATACATATCGGCAAATGTATCTGCTATTATGTCTCCGAGCTGTGATTCGAAAAGCCTGCTCTTCTGCTCATATGTATCTGCAAATCTGCAAATGAGTTCATTGGCCATCTGCGGTTTCTTGTTGAAGGAAATCTTATCGGCAAGCTCGTCCACGCCTACATCAAATTCACTCACATTCTCATTCAGAGCAACCCTCTCCCATTTCCATTCCTTGATGCCTCCGTTTTCGGTATCCACGGTGAGATCAAAGCGGCCGATATGTGTTGTTCCGTAGCTTGACTGGGCAAGAGGGATCCCATTTATTACCTCGGCCTCATCCATATCGATATGCGAATGTCCTCCGAGGATCAGGTCGACATGGATATCCTCCGGCATGTTCTCCGCAAGAGTCCTGTCGCCTTCGATTCCGTAATGAGACATAATGACAGTCAGATCAATATGCTCATTAGCATGAGCTTTAATCTCGGTTCTGATAGCATCATAAGTGTCGGTATATGAAAGCGTATGACGGCAGAACTCATCCGACATGATCTTGTTGAAGAATGCCTTTGGAAGTACTCCGATCAGAAGTATCTTAACTCTGTCAATATCCATAACCATACTCGGCATAAAGAGCATACGCCCCAAGTATGAAACTGCGAGATTTGCACACAATGTCGGTGAATCAATGCATTCCTTAAAAACAAGAAGATGCGCGATTCCGTAGTCAAGCTCGTGGTTTCCGAGTGAGATTGCATCGGGTTTTATGTAATTTATTAGCTCAACCGTATTGGTTCCCTTGTAATCACTGCCCCAGATATCCTCCTGAAGAACATCTCCGCAGATTCCGAAGAAAGTCGGTCTCTCTGCCCTTGTCTTTTTTACATATCCCGACAAGAGAGAGATACCGCCGCTGACTAAAAGATTCTCATCAACGGTAAAATACAACTGCCCATGCAGATCATTTGCATGTAATAAGGTTATCTCTTTAAGCATACTTCTGCTCCTTAAGCGATATCGTTCCCGTTATGAACTCCCGCTTTTGCGTCCATCATATTCTGAAGCGTAGTCTGCGCGATGGAAGCAAGCGCCTCCATGGTGTAAAAGCCCTGATGGGATGTGATCATTACATTGGGGAAGGAAAGAAGCCTTGCGGTAACGGAATTCTTCATGATCTCATCGGAACGGTCCTCGTATACGTTGCCGGTCTCTTCCTCGTAAACATCAAGTCCGACACCGAGGAATTTATTCAGACGAATGCCCTCGATAAGCTGATCAGTGTCAACAAGAGCTCCTCTTGAAGTATTGACAAGAATGACTCCATCCTTCATCTTCTTGATGGTATCGATATTGATCATATGATATGTGTTATCCATCAGAGGACAGTGAAGAGAGATAAGATCACTCTTTTCAAGCAGCTCATCAAGAGAAACATATTCAACAAAATCCTTGAGTGAAGGATTCTCATATACGTCATAAGCGATAACCTTCATTCCGAAGCCTCTGCAGATACGGCACATAGCGGCACCTATCTTTCCGGTTCCGACAATACCTGCGGTCTTCTGATAGAAATTAACTCCGCGAAGTCCCTTTAAGGTATAGTCATTCTCGCGAACCTTGTTGTATGCCTTGTAAAGTCTTCTGTTAACTGCAAGAGCAAGTCCCATTGCAAGTTCTGCAACGGATTCGGGTGAATATCCGGGAACGCGCTTAACGATCATACCCAGTTCCTTAGCCTTCTCCACATCTACATTATTGAAGCCCGCACATCTCATGAGCACATATTTAACACCGCCATCGTGGAGGATCTGAAGAGTTTCCGCTCCAACATCGGCACTTACGAATGCGCAGATACCGTCATATCCGTTCGCAAGAGATGCTGTTCTCGGCTCAAGCTCATGATCGATATAATCGATCTCGATCTCAGGATATTCCTCGTTAACAGGTCCGAATGATTTTTTGTCATAAATCTTAGCTGCATAAAAAAGTAATTTCATAGCATTTTTCCTTTCTTGCATTTATATTTATATGCCCGATGGCACATATCATTCCTCAATTATTTCCCTCTCTCCGTATACTATGACCGGCATGCCCTCGCTGGCTGCCTTGAAAACCGTCTCGGCATCGGAATTTCTGAGTTCGATATTACCGTAGCTTCCGGTTTCATGGTAACCGTCCGTACCGAATTCCTCGCGCCAGAGCGCATCCGTGATGTACAGACCGTTTGAGAGCTCTATCATGTAATTTACAAAGACATTGTAGTTATATTGTACCAAAAATCTGTCATTTTGAATATCGTTTACACTAAATAAACCGGAGGGTGTTTCATATCCGTCCTTACCGGTCACGATATCCGCCTCAAGCTCGCATTCTCCGCCCGAAACGAGATAAAGCTTCTGATGCTCCACATCGACTTCAATATAATCCATTCCGATATCGTTAAGCCCTCTGTTGTTGGCTGTAATATTGTAAACAGGCACACGAGGCTCTATATCGGTATCACCGGAAACCGCTCTTTTTACGGCATAGATCAGATAATTATCCTCAGCCCTCATATTGATCTCGGTTCCGTAATCAGCGGAATTCGTAAGTATCATTGTCCCCTTTACGGTCCTGAATTCCCTGTTCTTGGCAATAGTATTATAGGGTTCAAAAAGAACTTCTGCAAAGGCGCATATCTTATCTTCATCGATCACGTACCGGCCGTTTTCATTAACCAATGGATACCCGCCCTCCATTACCAAAAAGCTGCACATCTGAGCCGGAGAAAGAGTTATCGTCTCATCTCCCATATCATAAGAGATGCCTGCATTCTGATAATTATCTATCCTCTCGAACTCATCCATTCTCATAAGCTGTGTTTCGGAAGGTTCGATATCATAGAAATACCCGGCACCGGACAGATCGACATAATCCTTGTCATTAAGGCAGGCGCTCAGAAAATCATCGAAGGCTTTGTCCGCATCGAATACATGTCCGAGAGAATCATTATATACAAAGCACCCGTCCTTAGAGGAATAATAGTAATAGTATTCCCTGTTGATCTTATCCCTTGTCAGTTCAGCCCATTTGTCCTTTATCGCCTGCTTTAATACCATCTGTGGAATGACATGGTATTTCTTTACTGCAAAAGATTTGTAAAAAGGGATCTGAGACTGTGCTTCAAAAAGCATGTCGACCGGCCCTGAAAAATCATACATTTCTACATAGTCAACCAACCTTATCTCAGTCTCGTAATCTTCAAATATCACTTTTATCTTCTTTTCTTCAAAGTTCTCCGAAAGCATGCTGATGACACGTTCTCTGTCATAACCGGCCGTATATACCGAATCTATATAAGTATTCAGAAAAAGTCTGTCCTTATAAAACACTTTCAAAGGTATAAGAAGCAGAATTCCCGTACCGAGAACACCTGCAAGGATTATAGAGAGTACAGCTGCATGCCTGAAACAGAATCTGCAAAAAAGATAAGCTGCCTTCTTAATTCTGCCCGGGAGTTTCTTAAGCCAAGAAAGGAAGCCGGTTCCGGCTTTTTTTGCAAGTTCCGATACTTTTTCCCCTATCTTTTCCGGCAGAGCTTTAATTCCTTCCGATATGCGGTTTATAAGAGAATTTTTGTTTTCTTTACTCATAAAGCCTAAAATGAAAAGGTTATATCCTTATATACCATCTCCTCGGATTTAAACAGCTTCCAAAGATCACCCGCAAGTTTCCTGCGGGCCACGCAGGCATCACCTGTTCCGCTCATTTTAAGATCGGCCTTCTTGGGTTTAAAATATCTGTCACAGAAGGCTTCGGCATACACTCTCACATCCTTGCTGTCTCCTACTGCCTCCATCACTTCATTGTAATATCTCTTTCCCGGGGTAAGCTCATAAAGTACCATCTCTAAATCAGTTACGGCAATATCATACGTAGTGATCTCATAGCGACCGGCAGTGTTTCTCTTAAGCCTTTCGAGATACTGAATCCTTCTTCCGTATGACCACTGAACACAGCTCACTCCGCAGCTTCCTTTTTTTGTGCCTCCCTCTACGGTACCCTCATCCGAGATTGTCCAGTCAAGAAGATAATTAATGTCGCTTAATGTCCTTATCTTTGTGCTGCCGCTGGGAAGAGCAAATTCATAGGCTCCCTCTCTGCTGAAGGCATATTCCACCACGCCGGTATTGCCTTCACTCTCAACATTAGCAAGAAATCCTATGATGAATTCATCGGAGTAAAGGCGCTCCCCATCTTCATTGACCGCATCCAAAAGACCGTAGTAAAGCGTCACAAGGTCCCTGTGATCATCAAGATGCGCATTCCACTCTGACACAAGAACCTGCTTTGTCACCTCTTCGCCGGAAACTGACCTTTCTGCAAAACCGCTGCAGAAAAGTACGATACACAATATGAAATTAATGATTGGGCGGATTACCTGAATTCTGCGCTTTGTTAATCTCATAATTTTACTGATTATTTTTATCCGTGATCTTCTTTAGTTTCTTTTTTGCACGTTGTATCGCGTTATCCGTTTCTTTTGCACTCTTCCCGATAATCTTGGCAACTTCACCGCTCTTCATACCGGTAATATAGAGTCCGAAGGCTTCTCTCTCAAAGGGTGTAAGATCCTCGCGAAAAGCTCTTTCCAGTTCGTTTTTCAGTTCATTCGTAAGCACAAATCTCTCCGGATCCTGCTCATCGCCCCCCGGAAGCTGTTCTATCATTGGGAGCGTTTCATCCTTATCCTCATCAGTCTGAGATCCGAAAATAGAAATATAGTTGTTAAGAAAGGAATGCTTTTTGTCATTCGATGCCTTGATCGCGTTGTATACCTTTCTTGAGATACACAGCTCGGCAAAAGTGGAAAAACTTGCATCGCGGCCGAAATCGTAATCATTCACCGCCTGAAAGAGTCCGATCATTCCCTCTTGTATAAGATCCTCTGTTTCGCCTCCGAGAATATACAGCGATCTCGTCTTCATCAGTACGAGTTTCTTATACTTGACCATGAGATAGTCGATGATCCCGCCCTCACCGGCCCTGTACCTTTCTATAAGCTCCTCATCGGATATATTTTTGTAGTCATTCTGTGTTTGCGGCATTTTGCTTATCCTATATTCACTGATTGCTTCGCGGCTTTGAAGCTCTCGCAATCCTACAACCATTCGGGCCAGTTATTTAAGAAACGTTATACTGATATCATATCCGTCTCTGCCTTACGATCTCATAAGCCAAAATCCCGGCAGCTACCGAAGCATTTAACGAATCGATATCGCCCTTCATCGGTATGCTTGCAACAAAATCACACTTTTCTTTAACAAGCCTGCCGACGCCCTCTCCCTCGTTACCGATGACAAGACCTATCGGTCCTTTGAGATTAAGATCGTACATTACCTGACCGTCCATATCTGCGCAGACAAACCAGAGTCCCTCTTTCTTTAATTCGTCAATGGTCTTTGCGATATTTGTTACCTTGGCCACCGGCGTATAATTGAGTGCTCCGGCACTTGTTCTTGCAACAGTGGCGGTAAGTCCCGCAGCTCTGTTTTTCGGGATTATCACACCGTGTGCTCCGGCGAGGTTTGCCGTCCTGATTATCGCGCCGAGATTATGAGGATCCTCGATATTGTCAAGAATAATGACAAAAGGAGGTTCGTTCTTTTCCTTCGCCTTATTTAAGATATCCTCAACCGAAGAGTATTCGTATGCGGCCGCAATGGCAATAACACCCTGGTGTTTACCGGTTTCCGAGAGCTGGTCAAGGCGGTCTTTTGTAACAAATTTAATAAGGGTATCGTATTTTTTTGCCTCTCTTTTTATGGTCTGGATGGGGCCGTCCTGACAACCGTCCAGAATAAAAAGCTTGTCGATGGTTTTGCCGCTTCTGTACGCCTCTATAACGGCGTTACGACCCTCTATGGTAAATTCCTGATATGACATGTTTTCTCCTGTAAATTTTTTATGATTGCAAAAACTAAACTTTTGCGAAAATGTCAGTTGTTTAAGACTATTGTTTTACTTTGAAATCCATAAACTTATATCTGTGATAAAAATGTATATCCCTCATATACGATCTGCACGACGCGCTCCTGTCTTCCGCAGAGATACAGATACCCCAGTAATGCTTCAAAACCAGTGGCCTTGCGATAATCCTGTATGCTTGCATTCTTTGCGGAAGTGTAGGATTTAGCATTACGTCCTCTCTTATAGATGTCAATCTCCTCCTCCGAAAGAAAACTTTCCATCTCCAGAAGGTGCTCGATCATCTTCGCCTGTGAAGGTGCCTTGACATATTTTACCGCCTCGAGATGAAGCTCATGAGCCGGCCTGTTGGCTCTTTCCACGACAACAGTGCGGATGATGATGTCAAAAACATCATCACCTATATAAGCCAAAGCAAGCGGGGAGTAGGCGTTTATGTCTTTTTCCCCGCATGCGAAAGACTCCTTTATCTGTGTAAGGAGCATTTTGTTTTCACCTGAATTATTATTTTCTATGTTCTCGGTCATGTTTATTTCTAATCATTTGTATGTTCACGGTCTTATTTATTTCTCAATCATTTATATATTCCCGGTCATACTTGCAAATTCCTGATCTTTTTTTCCGGCTATGCATCACGCTTTGTGCCACTTGACGCCTTCTCTTGTATCTTCGATAACGATACCTTTTTCGAGAAGCTCTGCCCTTATGGCATCAGCCTTTGCAAAGTCCTTGGCCTTCTTCGCCTCGCGGCGTTCTTCGATCTTTGCTTCCACAAATGCGGTAAGCTCTTCATCAACAGCGCTTTCGGTTTCTCCGGCTCCGGCAGCTGTCTCCTTTAACAGATCAAGTCCGAGTACATAATCAAAATCTTCAATGATCGCTCTCTTCGTGGCGCCGCTTAAATCAGCCTTTAGGACGTCATAAAGAAGGGTTACACCCATCGCGGTATTGACATCATTGCCAACGGTCTCGGCAAATTTGTCGTGCCACTGTTTCTTCTCACTTTCATCCACAGAACCTTCTTCCGGAATCTGAGCTATCTTATTCTTAAGCTTTTTGTATGTCGCAGTAGCCTGGTCAAGCGCATCATAGGAGAAAGTAAGAGGCTTGCGATAATGTGACTGAAGTGCAAAGAATCTATATGCTATGGGATCATAGCCTTTTTCTTCGATAAGGGAAACAGTAAGGAACTCTCCCTTGCTCTTGCTCATCTTTCCGGTCTCATCATTTAAGTGATGAACATGGAACCAGTAATTGCACCATTTATGTCCGATATAGGATTCACTCTGCGCGATCTCGTTCGTATGATGAGGGAACATGTTGTCAACACCGCCGCAGTGGATATCCATCTTATCCCCAAGATGCTTCATACTGATGCATGAGCACTCAATATGCCATCCGGGATATCCTACGCCCCATGGGCTGTCCCATTTAAGAGCCTGATCCTCAAATTTTGACTTGGTGAACCAGAGAACAAAATCATTTTTGTTGCGCTTGTTTGTATCTTCGGTAACATCATCTCTTACGCCGACCTTGAGGTCATCTTCGCTCTGGTTGCCGAATACATAATAATTTTCAAGCTTTGATGTATCGAAATAGATATTCTCTCCGGCCTTGTATGCATATCCCTTCTCGAGAAGCTTTTCGATCATCTCGATGAATTCCGGTATGCAGTTAGTTGCGGGTTCTACCACATCGGGAGTCTTGATGTTTAACTTAGCGCAGTCAGTGAAGAAAGCGTCTGTATAAAACTTTGCGATTTCCATTACAGTTTTGTGCTCGCGCTTAGCACCCTTGAGCATCTTGTCTTCTCCTGTATCCGCATCGGAGGAAAGATGTCCCACATCGGTGATGTTCATTACGCGCTTAACATCATATCCGCTGTATCTCAATATCTTTTCAAGAACATCTTCCATGATGTAGGTTCTTAAGTTTCCGATATGCGCAAAGTGATACACAGTAGGGCCGCAGGTATACATTGAAACCTTACCGGGCTCATTTGGTTTGAATTCTTCTACGCGCTTTGTAAGTGAATTATATATGTTCATAATTTTTCTCCGTGAAAGTTATAGTAAAGTTATAGTTTAATTTTGCTGTTATATTTTTTTATTAGTATTATTTTTCTATTAGTTATATTTTTCAATTAGTTTTATTTTTCAAGTAGTTATATTTTTCAATCAGTTATATTTTTCAATCAGTTTTATTTATAGTTACAGATTTTACAGATTGATTTGTAGTTTTAGTTTTTTATAGCTATTTTTTGAAGCCTGATCTGTGAAGCACCTTACTTCTAATCCGGATGAAAAAGCATGTAAAATCAGTCATCTTGCTCTCCGTGATGCATTTCACTTCTTTTTCTTGAAGATAAAAGCATGCAAAATCAGTCTTCTTGCTCTCCGTGATGCATTTCACCTCTTTTTCTTGAAGATAAAAGCATGCAAAATCAGTCACCTTGCTCTCTGTGATGCATTTCACCTCTTTTTCTTGAGAATAAAAGCATGCAAAATCAGTCACCTTGCTCTCTGTGATGCATTTCACATCTTTTTCTCTTTAATAAAAGCATGCAAAATCAGTCACCTTGCTCTCTGTGATGCATTTCACATCTTTTTCTTGAAGATAAAAGCATGCAAAATCAGTCGCCTTGTTCTCTGTGATGCATTTCACCTCTTTTTCTTGAAGATAAAAGCATGCAAAATCAGTCACCTTGTTCTCTGTGATGCATTTCACAACTTAAGTACAAGTACGAGAGCCGAAAAAATACGATGGCGAACAATCACCGGCTTCAACACCGCGTACACCCGGGGCAGCCTCCGGCACTTGCGTTTCCATAGACTGCGCTGAGCTTTGAAAAGTCGTAAACGCTCTCAAGAAGACACACGGCCTGGGCAGAAATGCCTTCGCCGGATCCGGTGAATCCGAGTCCCTCTTCCGTGGTTGCCTTAACATTTACCTGATCGGTCCCTATTCCCATTGTATCAGCGATATTCTTAACCATATCGTCGATAAACGGGCGCATTTTAGGGGCCTGGGCGATTATGGTTGCATCAATATTTGACACCGCATAACCTGCTTCTTCGATAAGGCCTCTGACATGGCTCAAAAGATCGACAGACGATATTCCTTTATAGGCCGGATCGGTATCCGGGAAATGCTTGCCGATATCACCGAGCGCCGCTGCTCCGAGAAGTGCATCCATTATGGCATGCAGAAGAACATCCGCATCCGAATGTCCCAGAAGTCCCTTTTCATATGGTATTTCAACACCGCCGATGATCAGCTTTCTGTCGGGAACAAGACGGTGTACATCGTAACCCATTCCAATTCTCATTTAGTTTCAGTCCTCAGTTTGATACCACGTGTCATTAAGTCAATATGCTCGTTTATGCAATTAGACTTTGTCCTCTGCATTTGCTTTGCAAACTGCCTTCGAAAATACATTTTGACTTTTGATCATGAAATCATATCATTCGTTCAGTACAAATCCCATGATAACCGGATCGTGATCCGAAAAATCAAAGCTCTTTTGGTAATTATCGTAAGAAGTCACGCTGATATTGTCAGAGACGATAAATCCGTCAAGTGTTACGGTATATGTGGTCTCAGGATCGTAAACCACTCCCGAATCCCTGCAGGTGTTGGGAAGAGCGTTTTTGACCTCTTCGTCCAAGGTGTCTATAACAAAAGTAAAATGTTCCGGAATCTTCTTTCTGTCGTAGTAATGAGCCCAGGAATATGTTTCTATATCACTTGAAAGCTTAAGATCGTGGTTAAAGTCGCCTCCCGCGATCACATAATTCCCGGCCTCATATTCTTTAATGAGGTCCTCCTTGAGCATGTTTGTCTGGCCCTCGCGAACCTCCGGAGAACTACCGTAAGCAGACATATGAAGATTGATTATCACAAGCTCTTTGCCGTTAGAAACCGGTATTCTGCTGATGGTGTAACATCTGTCAAGATCTACAAGCTTTGAAAAGCTCGTGGATATGGGAAGACTTCTTCTCTCACCGCCTGTGATATCAAATCTTGAAAAAGTACCTATACCGGCTTTGCTTGCACCGTGAGGCTGGTAAAACGGATATAACAAAAATGCGGAATTGTAATTCACACCAAATGCGTTTTCAAAATCAGCAAGCTTATTCTGAAGCATACTGAGCTGATTGACGTGATAAGATCTCGTCGCATCGAAATCTATCTCCTGAAACAGTACAATATCCGGATCGAATGAAAGCGCAAGATCCCCCGCACCGTTTACCATGTCGATAACACTGCTCCTGCTCTTAGCCCAGGAACTCTTTCCTCCATCCATAAAGAACGTGAACTGCGGATCATAAGCGCCAAAGCCGATATTATACGTTACTATCCTATACTCCTCTCCCGGCTCGGCGGTTTCCTGAACACTGCCTTGTTTTGCGTTATAAATCGGAATCGCTACATGGTCGTCAATCCTTTTGTATGAAATGAAAACATACAAAACATAGGCTACCGCGACCATGATCACAGCGCCTAACACGATACCGATGGTTTTTAATACTTTTTTTAATTTGCTCATAGACAGTATTTTAAGATTTTTAGCGTTATTTTTCAAGAAAAACTATATATTTATGCAAAAAATCAATTAATCTGTTTTTAAAAAACTTCTTTTATGCTATACTTTCGTGGTGAACGCAGAAAGACAGCCTGTCTAAAATTATTATCAGTTAGAAATTTTTATCTGCGTCAAATATATGCATAAACCTATTAAAACAAGGAGAATCAAGATGGACGTTAATGAAATCGCTCTTAAAAAGCATGAAGAATGGGGTGGAAAGCTTGAAACCGTTTCGAAAGCACCTGTAAAGAACCCTACAGATCTTTCCATCGCATATACCCCCGGCGTTGCCGAGCCCTGCCGCGTGATCGCGAAGGACAAGGAAGCCGCATATAAATATACATGGAAGTCAAACACCGTGGCTGTTGTTTCCGACGGAAGCGCTGTTCTCGGACTCGGCAATATCGGCCCCCACGCTGCTATGCCTGTTATGGAAGGAAAATGTGTGCTCTTTAAGGAATTCGGCGGTGTAAACGCTGTTCCCATCTGTCTCGATACTCAGGACACCGAGGAGATCATCAAGACCGTTACATATCTTGCACCCACCTTCGGCGGCATCAATCTCGAGGACATCTCCGCTCCCCGCTGCTTCGAGATCGAGCAGAGACTTAAGGAAACTCTCGATATTCCCGTTTTCCATGACGATCAGCACGGTACTGCTATCGTAGTTCTCGCCGGAATTATCAATTCGCTGAAAATAATTGGCAAAAAGAAGGAGGATTGCTCCATCGTAGTAAACGGAGCAGGAAGCGCCGGAATCGCTATATCAAAGCTTCTTCTCCGCTATGGCTTCAAGCATATCGTAATCTGTGACAGTAAGGGTATTGTTGCTAAGGATAATGCAAACAACTGGATAAAGAAGGAAATGTGCGAGGTAACAAACCTTGAGAACAAGCATGGTTCTCTCGCTGACGCAATGGTTGGCGCAGATATCTTTATCGGAGTTTCCGCTCCCGGCGTTGTTACCGAGGATATGGTTAAGACCATGAACAAGGATGCCATCATCTTTGCTCTCTCAAATCCCGTTCCCGAGATCATGCCCGATCTTGCCAAGAAGGCAGGCGCAAGGATCGTAGGAACCGGCCGCAGCGACTTCCCTAACCAGGTAAACAATGTTGTTGCATTCCCCGGAATCTTCAAGGGTGCTCTCGAGGGACGCGCTCCCCAGATCACCGAAGACATGAAGCTTGCAGCTGCAGAAGCTATCGCTTCTCTCGTTCCCGAGAATGAGTTAAACGAGGACAATGTAATGCCTGCCGCCTTCAATCCCAAGGTTGCTGAGCTTGTCGCAGAGGCAGTAAAGAGCCATATCGTAAAATAATTCTCCTGCTAAATGTTTTGAATATTCAAATATCAAATATTGCAAAAAAGATGGGTTCCCGTTTCGGAAACCCATCTTTTATATTACTGCTGTAAAGCGCCGGTTGTTTCATCAAAGAAGAAGAAAATCACATTAATAACAAAAAGTAAAAATAGCTCCGCAGTGGATCTGATAAGTCCCGCTGCGGAGTTTTTTATTATTCTATCCCTGCATAGCCGGTCATTTCAATCATCTTCTGTCCCTCATCCGAAAGAAGCCAGTCGACCAGCCTTTTAGTATTCGGATTATCATTATCGGTTCGGTATATGACATAGAACTGAGTAGTGATCGGATATGAACCGTTTCTGATGTTTTCTATGCTCGGATAGATGCCGTTTACGGATAGCATTTTTACATTATCATCCGCGACCATTCCGGAAAGATAAAATCTGAAGGAATAACCAATGGATCCTCCGAAAATTGACAGGGGATCACGTTTTTTGATCATATCACCCTTCATGAAATATTCCATCATGGTCTGGCTTCCGGAGCTTTTAATCCTGGTAAGCTGATTTATCCGTTTATTTGGTCCGCCTACTTCCTTCCAGTTTTTTATCTCACCTCTGTATATCGAACGTATTTGGTCCGCAGTAAGATCATCCACCGGATTATTCTTATTTACGAAGAAAACAAATGCCTCCGTTCCTATCGGAACTATCTCAATGGAGACATTTTTTTCGGAGGCATATTCCATCTGTTCTTCAGAAGGCCTCGCCGAGAAAAACAGATCGATCGATCCGTCTACGAGTGCATTAAAACCACGTATCGTATTCTGATACTGCATGGCACTGTCATCGGCAAAATTTTCACCGTATGTATTGTCATCCGAGAATACCCCGCCTTCATAAGTCACGCATCCCGGGGGATAAACGTTTTCTATTACAGAAGCATATACGGGCACAAGCGCTGCCGCTCCGTCAAGTACAGGCAATCTCTCGTCCTTCGAAAAATGAAGAGAAGCATCTGTCCGTGCAAGCTCCGAGCCTTCCTCAAAGGGCAGATATTTCCCAACATCCACCATTTTCAGCTGATCGGTACCGCTGTAATTATTTGCAAGCCTTCGTGTTATGGTAAAATACAGAACTACATTTACTGAGATAAAAAAGAGGATCAGCGCGGTAATTGTAATATATTTTTTCATTACCACAACTCCCTCGCTATAAGCTGAATGATCGATGATCTTTCATATGCGTGCGTGATATATAACGCATGTGCAACCGTCAGGATAAGACCTAATGCGACAACGATTATCAGTATTGTAATAAATTTTTTATCACTCATTTTCATAACCGCACATATTACCAATAATAGTTCATTCCTTGCTTCATAGAAAGACTCAAGGAATTTCAAACTGTACAGAACTGCAGCTATAAAGTTATCTACATGTTCATAACTATCAGCACTGAGAGTATGGAAAGCATAACATACATGATCGCAGCAGTTCCAATTATAGCCATACTTATTATGAAAAGTACAGTAAATACTGTCCTCCTTTTACGCATTTCGCGCTTTGCCGCAATTCCGTCCACAATAAAAAGAACTGTCGCAGCTATACATGCTCCCAATAAAGCAATCAGTATTATACCTAAAAAACTTATCCCAACGGACATCATAAATCCTCCCAAAACATATTTTTACAAATTCACTTAAAAATATTTCAAATTTGCATTGATCCATAGAGTAGCGTTCTTACTTCATAGAAAGCTAATAGAATTGCCTATGAAGTAAATAATCACGAAAAAAGATCGGCGATTCTTCTGACAGTATTCCCATCTAAAAAGATTTCCGAACTGCCGTGTATTGCCCTGTCGATATCGCGTCTGGTATCAAGAACATAAGAACTCCTGATAGGACTGTTCATCTCCACAAAAAATACATATCCCCTAACCCATACCTTAAAACCGTGTTTCTTAAGATAATGTGCCAATATATATTCCTGTCTTTTTACCTGACCTATCGGGTTTTTGATGACCTTCTGATATATATTCCCGCCGGGAGTAACCTTGTTCTTGATCCACTCGCTGTCATCTTCCTCTCCGAAAATCTCCCCGCTGTAATTCTTAACTTCTATTATGAAAATCCCGTTTTTATTGATGATGAGATTGTCTATCTCCGTCTGCTTTCCGGCTGCTTTAATTGGAACGTTCGTAAAAAGAAGGTCTCCTCCTCTTAATATCTCCTTTATAAGACCTGTCGCAAGCTTTTCTCCCATCCTTCCCGCTCTTTTTTCAGGTGTTTCGATAAATCTCGAGCCAAACCTTATCGCAATGACGAGGATCAGAATGAAGATCAGTACTGCCGCGATTATGCTTATAATGATCGTCCTGTTATCCATTGGTTAAATCAGTATTCCTTATCGACATGATCAAGACCGTATTTTTCTTTAAACAACTCGAGATCTTCATTGTTTCTGATAAGCATAACCTCATGGAAATCCCCGGTCTTTTTGTTCTTAAAGCCCGCAACCTGTTCTCCGTTGCAGATTGAGGCACGGATCAGTGCCTTCTCTGTTTCCGGATCATATTTATACTCAGGCGTATTTTGTTTGCTCTTTTTGAATAATTCTAATATGCTCATAAACCCCTTAATTCAGATTATCTATCTTCAACTCTGTATCAACATAATCGCAGTTTGTGACGGTTCCTTTTGCCCATGGACTGCCCACATCACATCTTCCTAAATGGTAAGCCTTTTTGGTCTGTCCCTCGGAAAGTTCTTCGGATGTCTGGACCTTCAGCCTGCTCACGCCGCTGTTCATCTGCTTTTCAATTAAATCAACAACATCATCTATATCACTCATTTAAAGCCTCCGTTTTTCTCTTCATATCTATGGTAAATCTATAATAATGTCTTACAACCTCAAATCAATGCATATCTTAATAATGCCTTACAACCTCAAATCTCTGCAGCCGGACCTCCTCATCCTCATCAATACCGGCCTTTCTTTTAGCGATCGATATCTGCTCTTCCACAGTGTCGACTCCGTCAAGATCGGGAAGAAGGAGTCCACGGCGGCCGCCTTTAGTGACGATCACGCCGTATCTTTTTACATCGAGTTCGTTGGGCGATTGAATATCTTCGGGATCGCCGAGAATATCAACATTTATCTCAAGCCAGGGAAGCTCATCCCTTGTTATAGGATCAAAGCGCGGATCCCTGGTCGACGCGCTTATCGCATTTCCGATGATCTCACGCGCAACACATTCAGTCGTAGGAAGTATAGTTCCTATACATCCGCGTAATCTTCCGTGTTCATGTATCGAAACAAATGCCCCGGCTCGCCTGTTTTTCAGGTCCTCACCGACATTTGCGGGAATATCCATAACATATCCATCGGTTATAAAGGTCTCAATAGCCATTCTTGCAAGAATGACATATTCATCCGAATTATCGCGTTTTTCCTGAAGTTTTTTGTCCATACTCTCAAGATAAATATCCAGAAACTTGCGATCATTCACATTTTCCTGTGAAACAGGATAAAAACTGCATATCCCGTATCCTACTCCTGTGACATCCTCATGTGAGAGTACCTTTGTCTTAACCTCTACTCCATCGAGAACTCCCGCCATGATCACAAAAGATCTGTGTCCGCACTCAGCCGCTTTTTCGCAGAAGTTTTCGTCGAAATCAAACATTTCACCGAAAGAGGCCCTGCCGCAGACATCCATTATTCTTTTGTCATATTCGGGGCCTTCCTGCGCAAATCCATAGGGGCCGTACTTCTGCAGCTTATGAGAAAGATCTCCGCTTGCAACATAGACAGCCTTTCTGCCTGTCTTTTCAACAGCTGCCTTTACTATCTGTCCCAGACGGTAATGATCAGTAAGGGGCAAACCTGAAAGTCCGATCCTTACTATCTTGCAATCCGGATAAACCTTACGAATAAAATAAAGGGGGACCATAGTTCCGTGATCAAGGAAAGGGTCTCTCTCTCCCATAGTTCCGGCCGGAAAACCTTTGCTTTTTGAGACTTTTTCAATCGCCTCGACCAGTTCGGTATCATAATCTTCACGAAATCTCACCTCCGGAGCCCTGAAATCCGCCAGAGAACCCTCGGCACTGTTTCCCGGTGAAATATGAAAATAGTCCGCATACATGGTAGCGTGCGGACTTGAAATGATAATCGTTTCGGGCCTTAGACCTGCAATTTCCTCCGCAATACGCTCGTATGACCTTATTGTTATCTCAACCTGTTTTTCGCTTCCCCTGCCTACATCGGGAACGATAAGCGGCGGATGCGGTACCATAAAAGCGGCAAGTATCGGCATATAAACCCTCCTTAGCAATTACCTGTATATACATATTTTAACTTCTCTCTTGCTATATCCGCAAGTCTGTAAATCAATTTTACATCAGTCGGTCCTCTGTCAGTCATTTTAAATCTTGGAAAAAATCTGGAAATATGATACGGTATCTCATTTCCGCCCGGTTTAAGATCAGCTATCCACACGCTGATACTGCGGATTTCCTCCTCGGAATCATTCTCTCCCGGAATTATCAGCGTAGTAATCTCAACATGGCACGAGCGAACCGCTCTCCTTATAAATTCCTTTGTCATCTCAAGATTTCCGCCCACAAGGGAATAGTATTTTTCGGTAAATCCTTTGAGATCAATATTCATCGCATCAATATATGGCAGGATTTCTTCAAGTATATCCGGCGTTGCGGTTCCGTTGCTTACCAGAACATTTTTCATGCCCTTTTCATGAGAAAGCCGGGCGGTATCCCTGACATACTCATATCCTATCAGCGGTTCATTGTATGTGAAGGCAATACCGATGTTTCCGCGATCTCTGTATTTTTCGGCTATCTCAACAAGTTCCTCCGGCATAAGCGTATCAAACTCATCCTTACCGGCATATGAAAGGGCCTGCTCAGACCAAGAAATGTCGTCATTCTGGCAAAAAGGACAACGAAGATTACATCCGTAGCTTCCCACGGATATAATCTTCGATCCCGTATAAAAGCGGTTTAGCGGCTTCTTTTCAATTGGGTCAAGCGCGAGGGAAGTTATCTGCCCATAGTTTATGGACCTGACCTTCCCGCCTGTGCAGCCTCTTCCGCCGCAAAAACCTATTCCGCCTTCATTTATTTCACAATGTCTGAAGCAAACATTACATTTCGCCATATCATTACTTCCATGATAAACTGATACCACGCCACGGATTGCTTCGCTGCTATGAAGCTCCCGCAATCCTACCTATTCTTTAAACAGACAGAAATCATCCATGGTTCCCCAGCCGCCCGGAGCACAGTTCACATACATGCCAACGGTTATCTCATCTCCCGCGGAGGCGGAAATACCGGTAAGCATCGGTTTTTTCCAATCTACCCATCCGGTCAGCTTTATACTGTCATCGGATGCCACTTCATTTCCGTTAACCTTGACATAGAATTTTACTATATGATCGTCTCCCGCATCGCCTCCCTGGATACTTGCAAAAGCAGTATATTTTCCGTCCGAAGGTGCCTTGATGGTCTGTTCAACCCAGAATACCTGCTGTTTTGTACCGCTCCAGAAATGGAAGGCCTTTTCTCCGGTAACCGCATCTGCCGCCTTGGTCTGGATATCAGTGGGATTTCCGTCCATATCAAGTCCTACATTCCAGGCATTCGATCCGTCCTCAAAGCTTGAATCTGTAAGAAGATTTGAAAATGCGACCTTAATTAGGCAGCTGACCGTTTCTCCGCCTCCGGTTACGCCGCTTACGGTAAACTCACCGCCTGCGGTAGTATCCACTTTTGCCACCTGAGCCTTATCCCACTTTACACTTATAGTTTTATTCTTAGAGCGGTCATTGAAGATTCCCTCAGCGCCTTTCGGCATCTTTAACTTTTCGCCCTGCTTTAATTCAACTTCGGGATTCTTTATAAAGTCAAGTGCAAGAGAAACCTTTTTGCCCTTTGAAAGATATTCGTAGTTAAATACGCTTATGGAATCCAGCAGTTTTCCGTTGAAATCGAAAAATGCCTGATTATCCCATGAGCTTCCGCCGTAATATTTTCCTGCATCATCGGGATCGTAATCGGTCGAATACTTGCTTGCCCAGCCCGATCCGATTTCATTCCAGATCTCAGAATTGCTCTCATATTCGGTTCCGACCGGTATCCATGCGCTTTCCCAGTAGAACACTCCGAGTCCGCCCATCTCGACCGTCGCATTCATTACGTCCCATATAGCGTTTGCCTGGCTCTGAACACTGCAGATATAATCGCCTACGATATCACCCTCGGTTACACTGTTTCCCGAGCAGTCGCCGTCATCATTCGTGTACGGGAAGGAAGTCTCCAAAATACAGATATCCTTTTTATAGATCTGTCTGACATAGTCCATGGTTTCCTTCATATGATCCACTGTTCCGTGCCAGAAGGAATAATAAGATATTCCGAAAATATCATAATCAAGTTCGTTCATCTCAAGCCATTTAGCCTTTTTGATGATATTTGTTGAAGCATCGACATTTGTATAATGAACAGCGATCTTAATATCTTTTCCGTATGAAGAACTGATTTCTCTGACTGCCTGAGATCCTTTCTTAAGGAGTTCCATGATATTAGCATCCTTAGTCTCTCCGGCCATACCGTTATTTATCTCGTTTCCTATCTGTACCATGCCCACATCGGCTCCGGCATCAAGTATTGTCTGAAGGCTCTGTTTAGTATACGCATAAAGAGCATCTGCCTTATCGGAGATATCCATATCCACCCAGGCCTTGGGGCACATCTGTTTCTTGGGATCGGCCCAGAAATCTGAATAATGGAAGTCAACATTAAGCTTCATCCCGTACTGTGCGGCTCTTCTGCCGATCTCAGCAGCTACATCGGCATTGCAGTTTCCTCCGCCATAGCCCTTACCGTTTTCATCATAAGGATCATTCCAGACTCTCACACGGATATAATTTACTCCGTTGCCTGAAAGAATCTTGAATAAATCGGCCTCATTGCCTTCCGCATCATAGTATTTGACACCGCTTTCTTCCTCGACAAGAACCGATGAGATATCCATCCCCCTGATGAAATCTTCGGTGATGCCTTTTATCGGCGCAATATAGACTTTGGTATCATTACCTGTCTGAACTTTATAATTCCCACCCGAACAGCCTGTAAATAATGATGCTGCCAGAATGCCTGCCGTCAAAAATGCCGCTGCTTTTTTCATACCGTTACAGATTAGTTTTTTCACGATTTGCTCCTTAATTATTCAACAGAAATTCGCTTTTGGGGCTACTTATGAAATCCCCTTAAAACAAAAAGTGTGCTATGACTTTTAAATCATAGCACACTTGCGCAACCGTTTCCACAAACATTTTTACTGACTTTTTTGCTGTTTTTTTATTCAGTTTTTCCTAACCGGATCACTATCTGCAGATTTTTTGTGACAATCACGCTTTATCTGTTCTCCGTAACATAGATACTGATACGGCTCTGAATTATCTTTGCACATTCATCAACGGATTTCTGGCCTGCAAAGAAGCTTCCGGTCTCCTCTTCGATGATTGAAACCAGCTGGCTGTCCGCAGTAGATATTCTGGCCTCAGAGAGTATCTTTTTGAACTCATCTATCTCATCCTGAGTAGCATAGTGGAAATCATAGGACTCTCCATCTCCCCAGCTGATGCTGGAATTTGACTGCTGCCCTGCCTTTGACAATTCTTCATCGATGAGCTTTTTCATTTCCTTCTCATTCGCGGGAAGAGCATCTCTTTCTGAATGAGGAGTGGCAAGCACGGATTCGATAAACTTCCATGCGATATCCTTATTTCCGGATTTCTTACATATTGCTACACTGGTATAGGGCTGGATTATTGCGGTAGGTGTCCCGTCCATCGTGGGATATCCTATAAAATCAGCTTTACCGGCAAATAGATAATCATCATACTGCTGAATGCTCTGAAGATCATAAATACTTGCTTCAAAAGAAAGAATCTTTCCATTGGCGATCTCCTCAGCCGGTTTGTATGACGTGATCGAATCATAATTATACGACTCCGGATATGATGCGATATATTCAAGAAGCTGCTTAAACTCATCGCTCTCAAATCTGCACTCTCCGGTCTCCCAGTTAATGAAAGAATCAATATTGTCATAGAGGCACATGTTCATAAGGCCGTAACGGTCTGTAAAGCTTGTTATGGACCCGTTTGGATGAGCCTTGTCGTACTCGATCATCTCTGAAAGAGTCCAGCCTCTTTTGTCTCCGAAATCCTCCTTATTCACAGCCAAAGTTCTCAAGTAATAGCTTCTGGGTATTGAAACAAGCGTACCATCTACCCTAAAGCAGTTCAAAACACTTTCGTTATAATCGTCAAGGTTTATACCGGCACTTTGGTCTGCCAACGCAGTAAGATCTTCAAGCACACCCTGCTTTACAAAATCACGAACATTGATCTCGTTTAAATTCACAAGATCGGGCGGATTGTTTCCTGTGATGTCGTTGATCATCAGCTTCCTTGCATCTTCTATATCCGCATCGACATTCTCCCAGCTGTAATAGTTTTTGAGCGTGATATGAATATCGGGATGTGCTTTGTTGAATTCGATTACCAGACTGTTAAGATCATAATCATCATAAAGTGATGCCAGAACTATTTCCTTTCTCTCCGTGACATCCTTTCTCATTTTGGGAGTGAGCTTAACAATATCTGATGATTCC
>JAEEGL010122379.1_pt1 | contig 51292 bp, 41 predicted proteins | sample 9134231 | NCBI WGS metagenome assembly JAEEGL01 (sample SAMN16246548, study PRJNA631951) | gut metagenome | biome: gut microbiome; feature: rumen; material: fiber-attached | host: Bos | place: Iran: Karaj | collected 2018-10
AAAGCCCAACAATTCAGTCGTCATGGTCCTGTTCAACGGAAACGACGAGCCATAGCCAGCCGCGGAGCCAAGCGGATTTTGGTTGGCAATTTTGTAAGCCGCCAACAACAACTGCAAGTCATCGACAAGACTTTCGGCATAGCAGCCGAACCACAACCCGAACGACGACGGCATTGCAATCTGCAAATGCGTGTAGCCCGGCATCAGCACATTTTTATATTGTTCACTCAACGTTTGCAAAAGTGTAAACAAATCCTTTACACTTTCGGCTGTTCCCTGAATTGCGTCGCGGATATACAACTTCATATCGAGCAGCACTTGGTCGTTGCGCGAACGTCCGCTGTGGATTTTTTTACCCACATCGCCAAGTTTTTCGGTCAGCAGAAATTCAACCTGCGAATGCACGTCTTCCACGTGGTCTTCAATCTTGAACTTGCCATTCAACACATCTTTATAAATGTTTTTCAGTTCCGTCTGCACAGCGTCAAGTTCGTCTTTCGTAAGCAATCCGATTGATTCCAGCATACGTGTATGTGCAAGATTTCCAAGCACATCGGCTTTCGCCAAATACACATCAAATTCCTTATCCTTACCAACGGTAAACGTGGAAACTTTTTCGTTCGGAGCGACATCTTTCTGCCACAACGTAGTTGAATGTTTTTCAGCCATTTAGATTTAATCTTTTACAGGCAAAGTGCCTTTTTTCGCTGTGACAAAGATATAAAATAATGCACAATGCACAATTCATAATGCACAATTAAATATGAAATTAATTATTTTTCTTCGTATGTTTGTGAAAAATTAAATTCTATATGAAACGTACCATTGTAATAACTGGCGGAGCCGGATTCATAGGATCTCACGTCGTTCGTTTGTTTGTAAACAAATATCCCGATTACAAAATCATCAACCTTGACAAACTAACGTATGCAGGAAATTTGGCAAATTTGAAAGACGTTGAAAACAAGCCGAACTACACGTTTGTGAAAATGGACATCTGCGACTTCGACGCGTTTTACAAACTGATGCAGGACGAACACGTTGACGGCATTATCCACCTTGCAGCCGAAAGTCACGTTGACCGTAGCATAAAAGACCCGTTCACATTTGCCAAAACCAACGTAATGGGTACGCTTTCGTTGTTACAGGCGGCAAAATCATATTGGGAATCGCTGCCCGAAAAATACGAGGGGAAACGGTTCTACCACATTTCAACCGACGAGGTGTATGGTGCATTGAAAATGTCGCATCCCGAAGGTGTGAAACCGCCATTTTCGACCACGGCATCGTCGTCGGAACATCATTTGGCGTATGGCGAGGATTTCTTCTACGAAACAACAAAATACACGCCCCACTCGCCCTATTCGGCAAGCAAGGCTGGTTCAGACCACTTTGTACGTGCCTTCCACGACACCTACGGAATGCCGACAATTGTGACGAACTGCTCGAACAACTATGGTCCGTATCAGTTCCCCGAGAAACTTATCCCACTGTTTATCAACAACATAAAGAACAAGAAGCCGCTACCTGTCTATGGCAAGGGCGAGAACGTGCGCGACTGGCTGTTTGTGGAAGACCACGCACGTGCAATCGACCTGATTTTCCACAAGGGAACGATTGCCGAGACGTACAACATTGGCGGTTTCAACGAGTGGAAAAACATCGACATAATAAAAGTTGTAATCAACACGGTTGACCGCCTGCTCGGTCGTGCCGAAGGTGAAGATATGAACTTGATTACCTATGTAACCGACCGTCTCGGCCACGACGCACGCTATGCAATTGATTCCACAAAATTGCAAAAAGAACTTGGTTGGGAACCGTCATTGCAATTTGAAGAAGGCATTGAAAAAACCGTCCGTTGGTATTTGGACAACGAAGAATGGTTGAACAACGTGGTTTCGGGCGATTATGCAAATTACTATGAATCAATGTATAAAAACAGATAATATGCGAAAATACATTATAGCTTGTCTTTCCCTTTTAACCATTTTCGGTTGCGACAGGACAAAAAACATTGAATATAGCACCACCGACGGCGGTCTGTTGTATTTATATCACGAGAAATCCGACTCGGAACTACTGCCACAAGACGGCAACAAACTGCTGCTTGATGTAAAATATTTCAACGAGAACGATTCCTTGTTGTTCAATTCGCAGGACATTTCGCCACGGTTCATTATGGATTTTTTCCCACCAGCAACGACGGGAGCTTCAATCAACGATGCGTTTGCCATGATGCACGAAGGAGATAGCATGAGTTTTCTTATCAACGCATATAATTTCTATCTTGGCGCAGGGCAGACTTCCATGCTCCACAAGGTTTCGAAAACCGAAAATCTCCGTTTTGAAGTCAGACTGAAAAAAATACTTTCGCCCGAAATTGTTGAAAAAGAGATTGCGGAAAAAGAGCAGGAATTGAAAGACGAGGAAGAATATTTGCTACAAGATTTCCTCATAAACAACTATCCTGATATAAAACCAACAAAATCAGGACTTTATTTCATAGAAACACGCGAAGGCGAAGGTCCCAAGGTGACGAAAAACAACAAAGTGGCAATCCATTACACAGCAACCTACATCAACGGCGAACCGATTTACTCAACCTACCAGAGAAACGATCCGTTGATTTTCGACGTAACCGACCCCAACGTGTGGCCGTGTCTTGCCGAAGCTGTGCAATATATGAACAAAGGTTCCAAAGCGACCATAATTGCTGTTTCTAAACTTGCCGCCGGCGAACGTGGAGACAAAGGGCTGAGAATTCCTCCCCGAAAGACGATTATTTTTGACTTGGAATTAGTCGGGGTCAAATAAAATCACAAAAACCGTAGAGATGTGCCATGTGCACGTCTCTACCACAAAAATCAACTTTATTCCATATTTTTTGTTACTTTGTCCATGAATTTTGAAATTTTTCAAAAAAAAATCAAAATTCGATGCAGTCTTTTGACTTTTTTCGGACTATAGTAATAGAGATTTATGGTTTCGATGGAGATAGCAAAACTGATAGAACGGTGCAGACAAGGCGACGCGGCTGCTCTCGGGGAATTATATAAGACATACGCCAAACAAATGTATGGCGTGTGCAAACGCTATCTATCAGACAAGCAATCCATTAACGATGCCGTACACGATTCGTTCGTGGTTATATACACCTCTCTCGATACATTACGCGACAACAGTAAGGCCGAAACTTGGATGATGTCGATTGCGCGAAACGTGGCATCGAAATACAAGGATTATTCGAAAGCCTTGCAGACTGTTTCACTTGAAAAATTAGACGAAAACGAAATTTTGGCAGAAGAAACACAGGAGAATGTGGTGAAAGAACTTTCTTCAAGCGAAATTGCCAGCTTGGTTGACAAACTGCCCGACGGCTATGGGAACATTTTCCGTCTTGCGGTGTTCGAAGGAATGTCGCACAAGGAAATCGCCGCCCAACTCGGCATTGAACCGCACTCGTCTTCGTCGCAGTTGGCACGGGCAAAGAAAATGCTCCGTTCAATGATTCTAAGAACTTGGCCGGCACTGTTGTTGCTTCTTATTCCTGTTACGCTTCTTCTTCTCCGAAAAGAAAATCCTGTTGCCGACGAAACACAACCCGTTGCAGCAACGCAGGAGGAAACGTCAGGCTCAATACCAACAGAACAAATACAAGAACAAGCACAAGAATCAGCACAAGAGCCAACAATTGTTCATCAACCAACACGGCAGACGAACAGACCTATTGCAAATGTGCCACGGGAAACAACCGTCAGCATAAACGAACAAATTACACCCGATACGCTCACCGATATGCTTGCCCAAGAAGCGACCATAGACGACACGCTATACGACAACCCACAGCGTGATACAATTCAATTCTTCCCGAAAACGGAAACGCCGCATTACGACCTTGCCGACATATTCCCCGAAAAAACTGTCATCGTTGGCGACAAAACCGATGCACACAAATGGTCGTTAGGCGTTGCATACGCAGGAAGTTTTAACGAGCAGACAATATCGGGAATGAAATATGCGGCCGATGAAACATTCAATGACTCCAAGACGTCGTCTGTTGAAGAGGAAGATGAATATCTACAGAATGGCACGAAGCCTATCTCATTGGCACTTACGGTACGATATAAACAGAGCAGACGATTTGCTTTAGAAACAGGGATAAGTTACATTCGACATACTTATGATATAAAGATGACAATAGACAACAGCTCTTGCAAACGGGTGCAAACAACTCACTATCTCGGCATACCAGTAAAAGGCATCTACAACTTGGCTACGGGCAAAAAATGGAGTCTCTACGGGAATCTTGCCATAACAATGGGCGTTCCACTCTACTCGCAAACATACATTGAAGGTAATTCACGCAACATGGCAGAAAACCGTGCTTCATGGTTGTGGTTACCAAGTGCGGGACTTGGCATACAGTACAATATTACACGAAACATTGGCATTTATGCAGAACCAAGTCTGCAATATCATATCCAGACACGCTACAATATTAGGCATCCATTCGCTTTTTCATCACCTTTGGGAATAAAATTTCTTTGGTAACCATGCAGTCTTTTGACTTTTTTCGGACTATATAAGTAAAGAAAGTTTAATTTTGTAAAAATCAGTTATTATGAAAAATGTATTTTTATTTGTGGCAGCATTACTAATGGGAGTTGCCACCTTTTCAGCAAACACATGGCAATTCAATGCCGAAACAAAAGAAATTCAGGTACAGTACACTCCGTATGGTTTGGAAGATGATGCAAAGGTATGTATTCAGTGGGAAGCTGGATGTCGAAGTGCATTAACTGATGCTGTTGAAGAATTTACGGGAAATGCAAACTGGATACCTCAAATTGGTCAAGGGTTTCATATTAGAATCAGTGGCGTTGCAAGTAATAAGGGTACTCTGTTTATGGGGATTGCCGATGAACGTGAAGAAGCTGATTGGTACGCATTGTTGTCGGAAACCTATTATAAAATTCAAGTAAAGAAAGATGAACCTTTTGTTTTGGAAGGTACAATATTTATAGATAATGTAACTCGTACTCAACAGGGACGTGAAGTAGAGGACGGTTTAATCGGTGCGGGCTTGGTTCTTGTGTATACTTACGACGGACAATCTACCGACGAAGGCTTCAATAAAGCAGAACCATTTACTATTTCCGAAGCGACAATGGAAATTTTATTCTCAGATAAAGTTGCTATTGAAAATCCCATAATAGCAATTTATGAAAAGCAGTCGGAGAATTTGAATAGTTATCAATATCAATCAGCCACAAAAAGTAATGTGACTTTTGAGAATATATATGATGGAGCATTTGTAAATGTGGAATTTACAGGTACCGCACTTTCTGATGTAGACAAACTTATGTATATGTTGGCAGAGAAATCTCAACCTGGCAATATTCAATATTTTTCACCGGCAGCGTATGATGTTGTTACTATTGCCGAAAATATTCAATCAGGTGATTTAGTAAATTATCATTTTTCTTACCCTTTGAATAAAAAAGACTATTTGAATTATAATGACCATGGCATAATATTCCCAGAATATTTTGTGGATTGTATCATGGCTGAATCTTCAGAAAAAGCATTCGCATTGTATTTTGAAAATGCCAATATATCGGTTGATATAACGAATAAGCCCAAATATCAAATTCCAGAATCAATCATATTAGACGATGACATTATAATTTCAGAAGATGAAATTATTGTTGAATCAGAACGCTCAGAAGCATTGTTTACAATGCCTATCAACGAAGGGGCTGATTCCTATACACTTACAATTAAGAATAATGGAGAAATTGTATGTTCGCTTACGTTCAATGCACAAGGGCAATTGGCAAATATAGATTTCTCAAATACAGCAAGTTACGAACTTAAATCGGATGTGTTGGCATATCAGTTTACCGTAACAGGTCTTTCGGAAGGAACTTCGTACGGCTACAATTTCAAAGCATTGGACAATAACAAGATTGTGCTTAAAGAATACGAAGGTGAGTTTACTACAAAAGAAGGCGTACAAACAGGTGAAGAAAATCAAGGTTCCGATGAATGCGGAACAACTGATGACAAAGTTGACGGTGTTTCAACCGCAATTTCCGAAGTTTCTAACGCCTCATTGATTACAATTGCTAACCGTCAAATTCTCGTAAACGAAGAAGTTCCTGCATTCGTAGTAACCGTTTCTGGACAAAAAATTGCAAATGCAAACCTAAAAAATGGAGTGTATTTTGTGGTAGTCAACGGGAAAATGGTTGGTGTTTCGATACAATAAATACCGTAATTAGCTGAGAGTTGAAAGACGAAAGTGGAGAGATGAGAGTGGAGAGACGAGAGTAATTCTAAAATTTATTGTAAATCATTTATAAAAAATTAAGGCTATGAAACAGGCATGCATTTATATATTAACGGCAGTTATCTTGTTAATAACAAATTCCTGTCAAAAATTTTATGGTGATGGCGGAGTTACTGAATATTTGATTTTTAAATATAAAAATATAGAATATGCAAATTATGTATGCGTTAGATATTCCGACAAAAAAAATAAAGTTGTAGGTTATCCTGGCACTGATTTAAGAGATGCTCGCTGGTCAAATCCAGCGTCTACATCAGGAAAATGTTCTGATGGATACTATATTAATGCTAGGGAAACTCCATCTCTAAATCCCTGTATGACAAACATAACATTTAGTGAATATGTAGAGATTGGGGAAGCTACAGAAGGGAAAGACATCCGTGACACTCTGACAACTCGCGTAATAGATCGAGACCCTATCAAAGAGTTATATCGAATAAATAGTTTTGATACTCTGCTTATTGTTCCCGATGAACATCGCATTTGGGGTCCTAACATTGACAAAATCAACGAAATGATAGAATCTGGCGAATTCTTTACGTACGAAGGAGTTGAGAGAGTGAAGTAGTTGAGAGTTGAAAGACGAAAGTGGAGAGACGAGAGTAATTCAAAAATTTATTGTAAATCATTTATAAAAAAATAAAGTTATGAAGACAAGCATTTATGTATTATCGGCAGTCGTTATATTAGTGACGAGTTCCTGTAAAAAAAAGTTCGGAGACGGAGAAGGAGATGCCGAAGTGATTTTCAAATATAAAAATGAAGCCTATGCAAACTATGTTGGTGTTTCTTATTCTGAGAAAAAAAACAAAGTGGTCGGATATCCCGATTCTACAGGGAATACCCCCTCTTTGGGTTTAAACAGTTGTGCAGTGAAATGCTCTAATGGATATTATTACGCCTCTATAGAGGGGTGTTCTGCTAAGTCTATACGTGGATGCTATACAGACATAACATTTAGCGAATATAAAGAGATATGGAAAACTATTGGAAACAAAGATATGCGAGATACACTAACCTCACGTGTAATAGATAGAGATCCGTATGCGGAGATATATAGTCTCCATTTTGATACTGTTTTATATAAACATGAAGGAGGCGTTTCTATTAATATTGACAAAATTAACGAAATGATAGAATCTGGCGAATTATTTACGTATGAAGGAGTTGAGAGAGTGAAGTAGTTGAGAGTTGAGAGACGAGAGTAATTCAAAAATTTATTGTAAATCATTTATAAAAAATTAAGACTATGAGAAGATCAAACATAATTCAGGTATTAATGATTGTAATCATTGAATTAGCGATGATTTCGTGTAATAAAAATAACCAATCGTTTTCAACGGGAGGAAACAACTACTACTCTGTTGTTAAAATGAAACAAGATTATACCCAAAACGCCATGGGTATAGAAAATAAGAAGAAAAATCATGTACAACCCATAACACCATTAGGCCATGAGAACAAGTTTTTGCAATTGAAAAACGGGTACTGGGTAACGACATACGGTAAACCATTAGATGGCAGAGAAGTAGTTACTGATATTTCACTTGATGAATATGAAAAGTTATTCAATGAATATGCAGAAACTAATTTGGATAAAATTCGTGATACCCTTTATTCAAGAATAATAGATAGAGAACCATTTGTGGAACTGTATACCGTATCTATAAAAAATTTTTCAAAATATTCAGAGTACATTGACGAACAACACAATACTATAGAAGGACCAGATATTGACAAAATCAATGCCTTGATAGAATCTAGCGAATTCTTTACTTACGAAGGAGTTGAAAGGATAAAATAGTTGAGAGTTGAAAGACGAAAGTTGAGAGAAAATGAAGAAAACAGTTTTTTTGATGCTATGTGCATCGTTGTGTATTAGTTTTTGGTCAACATCTTGCGACAAAAAAGATGAAAAAACAGAAACTGACGATTGGCAATATGTAAAATATTGGGATTTACAATCTATAAATGGAGAAGTTGTACCACAAAAACAGTTTACAGGAAATTTACCATATGTTTTTAAAATTGTAAATGACACTACATTTTATCTAAGTACCAGTGTAAACAAAGCGGGGGGCAATTACTATAAAAGCAATGGAAACAAAATTCTTATTAAAAACTATCAAGAATACACAGAGGTTTATAATGAAAATGAAAAAGAACGAGAATTTGATGAACTGCTATTGAAATCACTCAATAATACGTTCACTTATTCTTTTGAGAGCGAAATAATTGTACTACAAAAAGATACAATAACAATTATTTTCACTCCTCGGGAATTTATTCCAAGTGAGTTGCACAATAAATCTAAATAGATAGTTTAATTTTGGTAACTTATAAAATTCATTGTTATGAAGAAAACTATTTTTGGGATGCTATGTGCTTTGTTGCTAATAAGTTGCAACAAAGAAGATTACGATTTCACCGTTTCTCGTGGCGAAGTTTTTACCATTGAATTGAGAAGTGCGCCAGGAGCAGGAATGAGTTGGGAGTGGAAAAATAAAACAGACGTTACATGTGTGGACACAGTTGGGCTTGAAGAATTTCCTCTTATAGAAGAAAGACGAACTGGCGAAGTAATCGAAAAATGGAATTTCAAGGGCGTGAAAAAAGGAAATTGTACGTTGTTGTTTGAATATATCAATGCACGAGATAAGTCAGTCATAGAAAGAAAAGAGTTTTTAATTCGAGTAAAAGAATGAACGAACGACTGAAAATAGTGCTTATAGTGTTATTGTCTCTGTGTAGTTCTTCTCTTGTAGCACAAGAGTTGGATGCAGATAAGACAAAACGAAACTCAATATTCTGTAGCATCGGCAGTTTCCATATAGCAGGAGAACCAGATATGATGGTCAATAAAAACAAAAAAGACTTCTGTCCAAGTGTTGAGTTCGGTTATTCTTACTCAATTTTCAAAAATGCATCTTTGGGGCTTGTTTACTCATATAAGAAAATAGAGGACAAATCATACCATACTACAGAAGAAGAGATTCCATATTTGGAAAAAGATAACGCTCTATTGATGGCAATAAATTATAGAATACCTATCTATAACTTTTTTGTGATGCCGACATTAGCATACGGAGTATGTCATGCTAAAATAGAATTGTCAGAGGACAAAGATTTTATTAATCCTTCATTTAGATTTGCCAAGTATCCTGGTGTTACCATGGGATATGCTTGTGAACATTGGGATGCGTTTTTAACATATAGATATGAATGTTATGAATTTGACACATATAAAGCAATGAACGGTTATGTTATTGCCACATGGATGTTTCCCGAAGTGTTTAGACATCACATGTTTAAATTAGGAGTTAGTTATAAATTTTAATGTTTTTACAATGAAACAAATACAATCACTTTGAAAAAATAACGCAAGAGCGAAAAGACGAAAGTAGAGAGAAATTTTTTTTGAGGAAGCCATGCAGTCTTTTGACTTTTTTCGGACTATATAAGTAAAGAAAGTTTAATTTTGTAAAAATCTATTCTTATGAAAAATGTATTTTTATTTGTGGCAGCATTACTAATGGGAGTTGCCACCTTTTCGCAAAACACATGGCAATTCAATGCCGAAACAAACGAAATCCAAATTCAATACAATCCGTATGCGGCATATGGCGATGAAGAGGTGTCTACTCGTTGGACATCGGGATGTAGAAGCGCTTTGATTGACGCTGTGAAAGAAACCACTGGAAGTCAAGATTGGATTCCACAAATAGGACAAGGTTTTCTTGTAAGAATCACTGGCATCGCAAGCAACTCAGGTTATATAAATATGGGGATTGCTGATGAACGAGAAGAAGCAGACTTCTTCTCAAAATTGTCAGAAGATTATTATGAAGTTCAAGTAACGAAAGGAGAACCGTTTGTTTTGGAAGGCACATTATTTTTAGATAATGTAACTCATACTCAAATGGGACGTAAAGTAGAGGGTGGTTTAATTGGTGCTGATTTGTTCCTTATGTTCACCTATGCAGGAAAATCAACCGACGACGGCTTCAATGCGGAAGAACCATTTACAATCTCCGATGCCACACTGGAAGTTATTTTCTCTGAAAAAGTTGAGATAGAAAAACCTCTCGTTTTAACCAACGAAAAACGACTTGAAACTTTAGACAGCTATCGATATCAATCAATTACGACAAGCAAAGTGGATTTTTGGGATGTTTATTCTGGTGCTTTTGTAAACGTTTCGTTTACAGGAAAAGCCCTTGCCGATATGGAAAAACTCTCCTATATGTTGGTGAGCTATAACTATATAAATTATCAGAACTCTTTGCTAGCAACAACCGAAGCAGTCACTTTTGCCGAAAATGTTCAAAATGGAGATGTTGTAAACGCACAGTTTTCATTTCCATTGAATAAGACCGATTTCATAAGATACGACAAAGAGGGTTCTATCATATGGCCACAATATGTGGGAGATTGTATTTTGACTGAATCTCCAGAAAAAGTTGTGGCACTGTATTTTGAAAATGCCGACATTTCTGTTGAGATGGCCGATAAACCCAAATATCAAATTCCAGATGGAATAATCACGGATGATGAATTTGTAGTTGCCGAAGACGAAGTAATTGTTGAAGCAGAACGCACAGAAGCATTTTTCACTATGCCAATCAACGAAGGTGCTGATTCTTATACACTTACTATTAAACATTATGGGGAAACAGTCTGCTCGCTTACGTTCAATGCACAAGGGCAACTGGCAAATATAGATTTCTCGGACGCAGCAAATTACGAACTTAAATCGGATGTTTTGGCCTATCAGTTTACCGTAACAGGACTTACGGAAGGAACCTCGTATGGATACAATTTCAAAGCCCTTGACTACAGCAAAATTGTGCTTAAAGAATACGAAGGTGAGTTTACCACAAAAGAAGGCATACAAACAGGTGGCGATACTCAAGGTTTCGAAGAATGTGGAACACATGACGACAAGGGAGATTTTGTTTCAACCTCAGTATCAGAGGTTTCCAACGCTTCATCGATTACAATTGTTGACCGTCAAATTCTCATAAACGAAGAAGCTCCTGCATTCGTAGTAACCATTTCTGGTCAGAAAATTGCAAATGCAAACCTAAAGACAGGCGCATATTTTGTGGTTGTTGACGGAAAAACAATAGCCGTTTCGGTACGATAATTTTTGGTAGAGACGTTGCGCAACGTCTCTACTTTCTAAAAAATATGTTATGAAAGCAAAAATTCTTTTGATGCTATGTACATCACTGTATCTTGCAATCGGTGCATTTGCACAAGATGAAAAAGCCAGTGGGTTTCAAGTTGAAGTCGATGCAATTCATTCCCGCTCTGATGTGAAACATTATTATTCCAACTGGGGTGGCGAGATTTTCCTCAATAGAATTGTAAACAAACACCGAATAGGAATAGGTTTAGGAGGAGTATATAACGGCGGAAAATTCTCACTGAACACATTAAATTCTGCAGGTGACGAGATATATCAGTCCACAAACTGCTGGAACAAATGGTTTTCTCTAAAACTGAATTACGCTTACAGCGTATATGCATCAGAACATTCTGCTATTAACATCAGCCCATTTGTCAGCTTGAACTATTTAATTATCAATGAAAGTGGTATGAGAAACAATACTTGGTATGAATACAAGAAAAATTACAATAATAAATTTGGTTATGGTGTTGCTTTGGAATACGAAGTCAAATTCAACGCTTTTTCCACCTCAATAAAACTTGCTCCTGAATGTGTTAGGGTAGCCCCAACAGGAGATGGCTATGGGATTAACTATTTTTCTATTTTGGGCACAATGAGAAGAAGCATCACACTGAAATATATGCTGTAGAGATGCGCCATGGCACGTCTCTACTTTTTTCTAAATAAATAGTTATGAAAGCAAAAAACATTCTATTATGCTTGTCTATTTTTTAAGGAACAAACGTGTACGATAGCTTTTTTTTTATACTTTTACGTAAAAAGAATATAATATGAAAACAAACGTAAAAGGTAAATGGGCACTTATTACTGGTGCAAACCGAGGAATCGGATACAGAATTACAAAATTTATGGCAAGTCAGGGCTGTAACTTAGTGTTACATAGCCGTAATTTGGCTCACACGGCACAAGTTCTCGAAGAAGTGAAGGCAATGGGCGTAGAGGCATATTGCGTGGCTGCCGAGTTGTCAAAACCAGAAGAGGTCAACAAAATGATTGCCGAAATCAACGCGAAAGGCACGCAAATTGACATTTTGTTTAACGATGCTGCCGTACAAATCGCATATCGCACCGACTATTTCCAAACACCAGTAGAAGACTATACGCAAAGTTTTCTTATCAACACCATAGCTCCTATGATGTTGTGCTACGCGTTCCTACCCAAAATGAAAGAACGTGGTTTTGGCCGTATCATCAATACTACAAGCGGCATTAGAAACGAACCTGAACAAGCGGGCTATTCTGCCAGCAAGGCGGCTCTCGACAAAGTTACGACCGACTTGGCAGGAACGGTTGACGGAACCGATGTCATCATCAGTTTGGCTGACCCGGGATGGTGCAGAACAGATCTTGGCGGACCAAGTGCTCCAAACGACCCTGATTCCGTGATTCCTGGCATTGTATTGGGCGCTTTCGTAAACGACAAGAAAAGTGGCCGATTGTTCGGTGCACAGGATTTTGCAGGAATGACTCTTGACGAAGCATTGGCAAAAGTTTCTAAATAATTCAGAAACAACAATATAATTTCTGTTATGTAAACTTTTTCATTTATGAAAAAAGCGTTATTCATAGGTGGAACGGGCACTATCAGCACCGCCATCTCCAAACGGATTGCCCAGTCCGACGAGTGGGAATTGTATGTATTGAACCGTGGCTCACGAAACAACATACTTCCCAAAAACGTGCACTCCATCGTGGTAAACGACGTGAACAACGAGGCCGAAGTGGCCAAAGCCCTCAACGGACTGTCGTTCGACTGCGTGTGTGATTTTATTTGTTTCGTGCCGTCACAGATTGAACGCGATTACCGCATTTTCAAAGGAAAAACGAAGCAATTTATGTTCATCAGTTCGGCATCGGCGTATCAAAAACCGCTCGGAAACTATGTGATAAACGAAGGCACACCGCTTGCAAATCCGTATTGGCAATATTCTCGTGACAAAATTGCCTGCGAGGATTTTCTGATGAAAAAATATCGCGATGAACAATTTCCAATCACCATAATCCGTCCCAGCCACACCTACGACGAACGGTCTATTCCGCTTGGCGTACACGGCAAAAACGGCAGTTGGCAAGTTGTGAAACGTATGTTGGAAGGGAAACCTGTCATTATCCACGGTGACGGCACTTCGCTGTGGACGTTCACCCACAACAGCGACTTTGCAGAAGGATTTGTCGGTTTGATGGGCAATCCACACGCCATAGGCGAAGCGTTCCAAATTACGTCAGATGAATCAGTTACGTGGAATCAGGCATATCAGAGCATTGCCGACGTTCTCGGCGTTGAATACAAGCCCTACTACGTATCATCGGAGTTTCTTGCCTCCGTCGGCGATTTCGATTTCACTGGCAGTTTGATTGGCGATAAGGCCAATTCTGTGGTGTTCGACAACACGAAACTCAAACGTGCCGTTCCCGATTTCAAGGCAACCGTGCGTTTTGACCAAGGGGTTCGGAAAACTATCGAGTTTGTGCTTGCACATCCCGAATACCAAAAAGAAGACAAAGAATTTGATGCTTGGTGCGACGCCGTGATTGCTGAACTGGAACAGGCAAAACAACGATTAAACAGTAAGAAATAACGCTATGAGACGATATTTGCTCATCATTCAATTATTGCTTCTCGCCCTCTATTGTTCGGCGCAAGGGTACAAAAACCCTGTGATTTCGGGCATGGCTCCCGATCCGAGCGTGTGCCGCGTGGGCAATGACTATTATTTGGTGACCAGTTCGTTTATTCAAAATCCTGCATTGCCGATTTATCATAGCAATGACTTAATCAATTGGGAACTAATAAATTATGCCGTAACTGACCAAAATGGTCTTGACTTGAGCAAAGGCGTCGGCATGTTTGCCCCGACAATCCGTTACAATGAGCACGACAGCACATTTTACGTGATTTGTACCAACGTTGGCTGTGGTCAAAATTTCATAGTACACGCCAAACACCCCGATTCCACGTGGAGCAATCCCGTGTTTCTTACCAACCCACGCATTGGGATAGATCCCTCGCTCTTTTGGACTGATGACGGGACGTGTTATTTGCAATGTACGGGCGACAACAACATTATCCAGATTTGCATCAATCCCAAAACTGGCGAAGAATTGTCATCGTTCCACTATCTGACCGACGGCTTGGGTGGTCGATACCCTGAAGGGCCTCACATTTATAAAAGAGGAGACTATTACTATCTCATGATTTCCGAAGGTGGAACCGAGTTTGGACATCACGTGAATCTGTTCCGCAGCGACGACATTTGGGGGCCGTATATGCCAGCACCGAACAATCCTATACTGTCGCACGTAGGGAAAAACGCCCAAAACAACCCGATTCAATGCACGGGGCATGCCGATTTGATTGAGGCGCACGATGGCTCGTGGTGGATGGTTTTTCTGGGAACGCGTCCCATCGGGGAATTTTATCCCTTGGGTAGAGAAACGTTTCTGGCTCCCGTGGAATGGAACGATAAAGGTTGGCTTACGGTGAACGGAAACGGAACAGTTTCGGAAGAAATGAACGTGAAAACCTTGCCACAATCAACAAAAAAGTCCGTTTCACAACGGAAAAACCCGATTACTTTTGTAGATGGTTTCTCTCACAACATTCCCGAAGATTGGAACGCATACCGAGTTTCGCCACAAACCGTTGCAAAAATCACCCCCGAAGGGCTTGAAATCAAGGCAAGCAGTACATACGACGCTTTTGTCGGCACACGACAATTGGATTACTACATGGACGTGGAACTCAAACTCGAAATTGCCGATTGGGAAGGCGAAGCGGGGCTTTGCGTTCATCACGACGATGGCAAACGATATAATATAGCCTTGGTGCGTGAAAACGGCCAAGCCTTTGTCAAGTCAGAATGTTTGTTCAATAGCGTCAATCAAGTAAGAACGACGGAAATTGATTCCAAGACGCACGTTATTTACCTGAAAATCAGTTCACAAAAGGAATTGTACAAATTTTATTGGAAATACGCCGACAATGCAAACGGCCAAGCATGGACCGAAATCGGGCAAATGGATGCACAATACCTTGCCGGAGGATTTTCGGGATTATTGGTCGGTCCCTACGTAGCAAAAGGCAAGGCTGTATTTACTTGGTTTACAGTCAAGTATAAATAAAGAACAAGGATTATTCCTCTTTTGTATCAATCTTGCTAATCCGAATCAATTCTTCTTTGTTGACAATCTTGATAGTTTTTTTGTCAAGAACAATAATTCCTTCTTTTTCCAAGTCAGCCAACAAGCGAATGGTACTACCCGTTGCAATTCCCGAATATTGTGCTATATCATTACGAGAAATAGGAATATCGATAAAGTCGTTTTCGGCAAAACGAGCGATTCTGAGCAACGAACAAGCAACACGAGATTTGATTGTCTTTTGGCCAAAATCCACAATTTGTTGCACCGCTTCCGACATATAGTTATGAGAATATTCGAGCAACGACATCAGACATTTCGAATTATTTTTAACGATATTCAAAACTGTCGTCTTATCAATAAAAGCAACCATAGAATACGTCATTGCAACAGCTGTGGCCTTATACGTAGTGTCATACATGGAACTAACCGAAAGTAACGACACTGGAGCCAGCATTTTAATGATGGTAGCTGTTTCATTTATTGAATTTTCAACCGAAACTTTTGCCAAACCAGTCAGCAACACGACAAATTCGTTGATAGTGGCGCCCTGTTTAAAAATGTTCTCACCTTTGGAAAAAGGAATAAAACGGGTATTTGCAACCACTGTTTTTTTATCGTCTGCGTTCAAGACTTGAATAAATTGCGTTTGCAACAACAAGTCTTCTAGGTTATTCTTTTCCATTGTTTTCATAACACTTGTTTTTTGATTATGGCAAAAATAACAAAAGAAACGAAATAAAAAAGTTTTTTTCATTTCCCTACTATCATAAAAATGTGGAATTAGTATTCTGATTTTAATGTGTTAAAATCAGTTCTTAACGTTTATTACTCGAACTTATATGGTGTTTCTTGATAAACGTAATAATTCAGCCAGTTTGTGTACAATAAATGTCCGTGAGCTTTCCACGTATTTTGTGGAGGAAGTGCCGGATTATCGAGCGGATAATAGTTTTCGGGAAGGTTCACATCCATTCCTTTTGCCTTGTCGCGCATATATTCGTCGTGCAAGGTGAGAGTGTCGTATTCGGAATGACCAAACACAAAGATGTTTTTTCTGTCTTTCGACATCATTAGATATGGACCGATGTTCAATCCTTCGCAAATCACGTCAACTTCGTCTTTGTGAGCGGCAACCTCTTCGTTTACGAGATAGGAATTACGAGAATGCGGAACGAAAAACTCGTCGTCGAAACCTCTCACAATCGGTTCCTTCGGAATAAGTACTTGATGCTTGAACACGCCGCTGATCTTGTCATCGCGCCAATGCTTGTCTATACCATAATAATAATAGACTCCGGCAAAGGCACCCCAACAAATATGAAATGTAGAAGTCACATTTTCTTTTGTCCATTCGTAAATGTGCGTCAGTTCTGGCCAGAAATCAACGTCTTCGTACTTGAGATGGTCGATTGGCGAGCCAGTGATGATAAGTCCGTCGAGTTTTCCCACTTCGTCAATGGATTGATAAAACGTTTGCAGATATTCTGCCGAAGTGTGCGAAGGCGTATGCGTCTTGGTGTATAGCAACTTGACCTCGACCTGCAACGGAGAGTTTGACAACATTCGAATTAACTGTGTCTCAGTTTTTTCCTTCACGGGCATAAGATTCAAGATGCCGATACGGATAGGACGAATATCTTGTGTCAAAGCACGACTATTCGACATGACGAACACGTTCTCGTCACGAAGAATGTCGGCTGCAGGTAACTTATCAGGTATATTTACAGGCATATCAGTATTAAAATTCGCACAAATGTATAAAAACTTAGGAGTTTTTGAAATAATACGAGGATTTTACAAATGCATTTTAGAATAATTCCCCAATAGATTTTTAATTCTTAATTTTTAATTCTTAATTCTTTTACTACTTTTGCCGCGAAATAAAAATGGGGATGAAGAAAATTCATTTGTTAGCAATAGGGGGTGCCACGTTGCACAACATAGCCATAACGCTTAAAAACGATGGTTTTATAGTTTCGGGTAGTGATGATGAAATTTATGATCCTGCCTACACTGATTTGAAGCAAAATGGTTTGTTGCCTCGTGAATTAGGTTGGAATGCCGACCATATTACTCACGATATTGACGTGGTGATAGCGGGAGGAAAGGTTTTGGCTGATAATCCTGAATTGGTGCGTGCGCGCGAACTTGGCATACAGATTTATTCGTATTCTGAATTTATCTATGAATTTGCAAAGGACAAGCAACGTGTGGTGATTGCCGGCAGTTATGGCAAGAATATGATCACGTCGATTGTAATGCACGTACTTTCATATTATGAATACGATTATGATTATATCCTTTGTTCGGCGGTGAACGACCAGGAAAGCACCATTCGTCTGTCAAAGTCAAGCAATTTGCTGATTGTGGAAGGCGACGAACATATTTCTTCTTCGATTGACGACAGGTCTAAATTCGAGCATTACAAACCGTGTGTCGCTTTGTTGAGTGGCATTGCGTGGGAGGATGTGCAGTCGTTCCCGACATTGGAGGAATATATTGAGCAGTTCAAACGCTACGTTGGCTCTATCAATAAAAATGGTCGTCTCATTTATTGTGAAGAAGATGATCGTGTATGTGAGGTTATTTCTCATTCTCAGTCCGACATCAAGCTGATTCCGTATAGAACGCATCCGTATGAGTTGTTTAACAACCACACATTTTTGAAAATTTCGGGTGGTCGTTTACCTATATATATATTTGGTGAACACAACATGAAAAACATAGCCGGTGCATTGAAAGTGTGTCAGCAATTGAAGATTTCGGAGGAGAAATTTTATCAGGCGTTGAAATTTTTCAAGGGGCCGATGAAGCAGTTGCAACTGTTGGGAAAGAATGCCACGGTCAACATTTATCGTGACTATGTGTATTCGCCGTTGCGTATGAATGCGACGATTAAAGCCGTTCGTGAATTGTATCCGTTGCGTGAGCTGGTGGTTTGTCTGGAAGTTGGTTCCGATGGCGAGGTGCCTGAGAATTTCTGGAAACAATACGACGATTGCATGCGATTGGCCGACGACAAATACATATACTATAGTAATCAGAACGAAAGTGGTCGTACGACGATAGACGAGAAGACGGTGGAAAAAATCTTCGGCTCGTCAAAAGTTAAGGTGGTACATACGCTCGAAGCAATCAAATCGGAGTTGTATAAAATAAGTTGGAAGGAGAAAAATCTCTTACTTTTGCGTGCAAACAATGGCGCAAGTCTGGATTTTAGCGATTTATCAAATACGATTCTAAATATAAATGCCTAAAAAAGAGCGAGTTATAAAAAGATTTGAAAAAAATTTATAAAAATGTTGTGCGAATAAAAATCTTTTCTACATTTGCACACGGAAATAAAAACCAGATGGCGAGTTCGTATATCGGTTAGTACACAAGGTTTTCATCCTTGTTAGAGCGGTTCGATTCCGCTACTCGCTACAAAAAAATTAAAATTTAGAAATGGCAAATACAAAATCTGCAGCAAAGGCAGCACGTCAAGCAAAAACAAGAACTGAGCATAATAAATATTATGCGAAAACAATGCGTAATGCAGTTCGTGATATTAAAGCAGTAAAAGATAAGAAAGAGGCAGAAGCACAATTTCCAAAAGTATGTGCTATGATTGACAAATTGGCTAAGGTTAATGTCATTCACAAAAACAAAGCTGCTAATTTGAAATCAGGTGTTGCAAAACACATCAACGCTTTGGCATAAAGTAGTTTTTTTCATACGCTTGAAGGGGGTGAGGTTCTTAGGAATTTCACCTTTTTTGTTATTCCTATTTCCGTTACTGATTTCTGTTTGCGCAGTTGTCAGGGAATGGTAAATAAAATCTGAAGAATGTGGTGAGTTTTCTTTTGCTTGAAGATAAAAATTGTACATTTGAAACAGAAAACATACGAAAATGAAACGATTTATTTTTTTTGCTTTGTTCGGTATTCTCATGTTTCTTTCGTGCGAACGTCGCGATGTTGCATTTGAACAAACGGTAGAGTTGGATAATAATATGATGGTGACATCTAATCCCTTGGTTTTTACTTACGAACATGGGAAAGATACATTCCAACTATATCAAATTTCTGTGGCAATAAAACATCTGTCTGATTTGCCTTATACGCAAATCCCATTTACCTTGGGTTTTATTTCTCCGAATGGCGGTTCGTCAGCTGTTCCTATTGCAATTCCGGTGTTTAACGCTAAAAAACAGTTTGTAGGGAAGCAGCAAGCCGATTCAACATTTTTGTTGGAACAAGTATTGTTTTATAGCACTCGTTTAAGCGAAGGGAAAAATATCTTTGTTCTTCAACCTGCAACCTACAATGACACGCTGGTCGGTATATCTTCAATTACGTTTGCGATTGATAAAGTGAATTAGTTTATTCCACCAAGAAAGAAATTTCTTCCTGAGAGAACGGAATTGTTTGTTCGTCGGGAATGAAATTCGCAACAAGTTGTGTCTTTCGTTGCTGCAGTTTCTGAATCTTTTCCTCTATTGTATTTTCCGAAATGAAGCGATATACGGTCACATTGTTGGTTTGACCGATACGGTGAGCACGGCTAATTGCCTGATTTTCAACGGCAGGATTCCACCACGGATCCAAAATGAACACGTAATCGGCTTGGGTAAGATTCAAACCTACACCACCAGCCTTGATTGAAATCAAGAACAACTTGCAATCGTCATCTTCCTGGAATTTCTTGATAACTGCCTCACGATTGGTTGTACTACCAATCAAATAGGCATATTTCAATCCTTCTTTTTCAAAATAGTCCTTGAACAAATCAAGATGACGGACGAACGACGAGAAAATCAGCACCTTATGGTGGTGAATAATGTTAGGCAACATACGCAAAACCTCGTCGAATTTTCCCGATGCTCCGTGACAGCCCTCAACGAGCATAGGATGGTTCGCCAATAAGCGAAGGTGCATCAGCGCCTGCAACACATTGATAGTAGAGCGTTGGAACGTTTCTTTCTCAATCGATTCAAAAATCATATTGCGGACTTTCGATTTTTCCGTCTCATATAATTTTTGTTGAGTATCCGACATTTTACAATAACGTACCTGTTCGGTTATTGGTGGCAAGTCCTTCGCAACCTCTTGCTTTTCACGACGGAAAATAAACGGTTTAATGATTCGTCGCAATTGGGTAATTACATTCTCGTCGTGGCGTTCAAATCCCTTGACAAAATAGTCTTTGAAGAACTTCAAACTGCCCAACATATCACGGTTGACAAAGTTCAACTGCGTCCACAAGTCAATCAGCGTGTTTTCAATCGGCGTACCCGTCAGCAACAGTTTTCTGTCGGAGTTCAGTTTCAACACGCTCGTGTATATTTTCGAACCAGGATTCTTAATCATCTGACTTTCGTCAAGAACAATGTAATAGAATGAAAAACTTTCGAAACTTTCAATATCGTTTCTCAAAAGTCCGTAGGTCGTCAATATGATGTCATACTCGTTGAAATACGAAAATTCACGATTTCTGTCATTCCCGATGTATTTGAACACCTTGATTCCAGGTGTGAATTTTTCGAATTCGTTGAACCAGTTATATACGATTGAGGCTGGTGAGACAATCAAACTTGGTTTTCGGTTACCCGACGCCTTTTGGTTGTTAATCACTTTTTGCAACAACGAAATTGTCTGCAATGTTTTTCCCAAACCCATATCGTCGGCCAAACAACCACCAAAATTGTTTGCTTCCAAGAAACTCAACCAACGATAACCTTCAATCTGATACGGACGCAATTTTGCCTGCACCTCGGCTGGCACCTCGTTGTCTTTCAGGCCATTGGTCTCAATGTGCATTAATTTCGTCTTCAGTGCCTCCGAGAGTGTTACCGGTAAACGCTGAATGGTCTTATAATGCACGGCCTTCACCGAGAAATAGTCAGGATTGCCGTTCTTCGTCGAGAACAAGAACAATTCCTTATATTTTGCAAACCATTCCGTAGGAATGATACCTATCTGATTATTAGGCAGTTGCACAACGGGATCTTCGTTCAAGATGTTTTTTCTAAGTTTCTTGAACGGAATCTTATAATCGCCAAATGTGACAATTGCGTGAACATCAAACCAGTCAATGGAGTTTGAAACGACTTCCATTTCAAGTTTCGCCTGCAAATTCTGAATTTTCTGGTCAGATTCGGCAAAAACGTCTATCTGATACGTATCGAAAAGCGCCTTGTTTGCCTGTGTCCAATGCAGCAGCTTGAAATATGCGTCGCCATCCTCGCCAACCAAATTCCACAAACCGTTTTTCTCAACCAAACCCGTTGCTTCTACGTCGGCGACAAACATTTTTTCAAATGCTCTATCTCGTTGATAACGAGTATAATGAGGCTCGCCATTGACGTTTTTATATGCAACCTCGAACTGACGTTCATTATTAATGTCGGTAAATTTCCACGAGCCGTAGGTAAAACTAAATTCCACGTGAGCATTTCCAAATACGTCGCGAACAACCGAAGCCGAAATTTGCGGTTTCACATACGCGTCCGACAAACTGAAACCCGAAACCTCAACCTTATAGTTACGAATGCAGTTCAATACGAATGTGCTATAATATTCCTCGCGAACGTTTTGTTGCACGGCACGCACCGAAGGGTCAAACACCCTTCCGTTTATGTTCGGGAAATGATAGAATGTAGAGCCGATTTGCACTGCACTCGGTGTGTTCGACAGCAAAATAAACGTCTTGTCGGTATTCACCTCCTTGCCATCCTGCACAACACGTACACGACGTTCCAATTCTGTGCCGTTTTTCTTGAAAATAAACGTCACATCAGGATTCTTTTCACAAACAGCAATTCTATCTTCCGGATAAAAATTGGCACCTTTTACTTTCTTATAGATAGGAATCTGATGTTCACGAGCCAACATAAATGCCTCAAACAGACATTCTTCCACAAACGGACGGATTTTTCCGTCGAACACACGGCGAGGATTTCCCTTGGTGAACTTTTCGTCACGCAATTTGATTTTCGTAATGAAATCCTTCAACGTGTCTTTTTTGTGGATATAATCGGCAAATTCAGGCTTATTATAAATGTACGACTCCAAACAATGCGACAAAACCTCCACTATCTGAACCTCGTGTGGTTGCAGATATTTCTTGTTTGTCGTTGGCGTTATATACTCCGACATTTGATAAAATGCCTGCCCCTCCTCCTTGATTAACTCAAAGGGGGCCAGCACCCATCCTAAATTCGGATTTTCTTGCAATATCAGAACAAACTGAAATTCCATAAAGTTTTCCAAGAAACAAAAGTACAATTTTTAATCAAATTAAAAAACGCTATTTTAAAATTTTTTCAACAAAATTGAACAAAATGCCAGAAACATATATTTTTGCTGATAATTATGAGGTATTTCATTCATCTTGCATATAACGGAACACGATTTTGTGGTTGGCAACGGCAACCACATTCTCCTTCTATTCAAGAAAACATAGAGTCGGTATTGACGACACTTTTGGGTGAAGAAATATCAGTCACGGGTGCAGGGCGCACGGATTCTGGCGTTCACTCATCGTCGTATTATGCTCATTTTGATACCGAGACCTCGTTTTCTCCACAAGATTTGCGATATAAGTTGAATAGAATCTTACCGAACGACATTGTCATTTACGACATTTTTCCTGTAAAAGAGGACTTGCACGCCCGTTTTTCGGCACTCTCGAGAACATACACATACACGATAACGCAGAAGAAAAATCCATTTGCCCTCGAAACGGAATACTACTTCCCCCAACAATTAGATGTTAATTTGATGAACGACGCTTGCAAATTGTTGCTTGGCACAAAGGATTTCACAAGTTTCAGCAAATTGCACACCGACGTCACCAATAATATATGTACCATAACACGCGCCGAATGGATTTCGGAAAACAACAAACTGATTTTTACCATTTCAGCCAATCGCTTTTTACGAAATATGGTACGCTCTATTGTGGGAACATTGTTGGACATTGGACAGAAAAAGATTTCTCTCGTTGATTTTCAGCATATTATAGAAGCAAAAGACCGACAAAAAGCAGGAAAGTCAATTCCTGCGTGTGGATTACAACTGAGTAAGATTGAATATCAATTTTAATTAAAAAAAAGACCCTCTGCCTTGTTTTAGCATACCATAACCTCATCTTTGTGCCCAAATCAATATGGTAATCTGAAGAAATCAGTCGACGTATTTTTTCACTTATTATCAACACGCGTATTTTCAAAGAGATTTTTATTTTTATTTGTGAATGCGTCTTGAAGGATTCAGATTCCCGTAAAATCTAATTTTCAAAACTTAAAAATCTAAAAATTAAAATGAAATTTACTCATTTACACGTCCACTCGCACTATTCGATTCTTGACGGAATGTCGAAAGTTCCCGATTTGATTGAAAAATGTATGCGAAACGGCATGACTTCAATGGCGCTCACCGACCATGGTAATATGTTCGGTATCAAGGACTTGGTTGATTCAGCAAACAGTTTCAACGGCAAACCGAAGAAAAAAGTAGCCGAATGCGAAGAAAACATCGCAAAGGAAAAGGCCGTTATCGCATCCGACGAAAAATCGGAAGCAGACAAGGCAAAAGCCCGTGAACAACTTGCGAAGCTTGAAGAGGAACTTCCGAAGTTGCAGGAAAAAGCGAAGAATTTCGTACCGTTCAAACCTATCATAGGCATTGAGGCGTATTGTGCAAGACGTACGCTTTATGACCAAGACAAAGAATACAAAGTTTTTTCAAAAGAACGAGGGAAAGAAATAATTGTTGACCGAAGTGGCTGGCACCTGATTTTGTTGGCGAAAAACAAACAAGGATACCAAAGTCTTTGCAAATTGTCGTCAATCGCTTACACCGACGGATTCTACGACCGTCCCCGTATCGACAAGAATATACTAAAGCAATACCACGAAGGTCTGATTGTATGCTCCGCCTGCCTCGGTGGTGAATTGCCGCAACTGATTATGGCAGGAAAAATCGACGAAGCGGAAAAGTCAATCCTATGGTTCAAGGAGGTATTTGGCGACGATTATTACATTGAGTTGCAACGTCACAAGACCGACAAACCCAATGTTTCAACCGACACGTACGAAAAACAGCAACAAGTCAATCCTATACTGATTGAACTTGCGAGAAAAACCAATACAAAGATTGTGGCGACCAACGACGTGCACTTCGTTGAGGAAGAACACGGCGAAGCTCACGATCGCCTCATCTGTCTTAGTACGGGCAAGGATTTCGACGATCAAAATCGAATGCATTACACAAAACAAGAATGGCTGAAAACGCCCGAAGAAATGGAAGCGATTTTTAGCGATTTGCCCGAAGCACTGGAAAACACGCAGGAAATAGCCGACAAAATTGAGGTTTATTCCATTGATTCAGGACCGATTATGCCAATGTTCGACATTCCAAAAGATTTTGGAACGGTTGAGGAATACAAAAAGAAATTCACCGAGGAAGATTTATTTAACGAATTTACCCGTAATGAGAAAGGCGAAGTTGTTCTGAGTCAGGAGGATGCAGAAAAGAAAATCAAAAAACTTGGTGGCTACGAAAAACTTTATCGTATAAAACTGGAAGCCGACTATTTGGCAAAACTTGCCTGGGAAGGTGCGAAGAAACGCTATGGCGACGTGCTCACCGAGGAACAGAAGGAACGTATCACGTTTGAATTACACATTATGAAGACGATGGGGTTCCCTGGCTACTTCCTCATTGTGCAGGATTATATTCGTGGAGCCCGCGAGGAACTTGGCGTTTCCGTTGGTCCCGGACGTGGTTCGGCAGCAGGTTCGGTTGTGGCATATTGCTTGCGGATTACCGACCTTGACCCTTTGAAATACGACTTGCTGTTTGAGCGTTTCCTGAATCCCGACCGTATCTCGCTTCCCGATATTGATGTGGATTTCGATGACGACGGACGTGGGAAAGTACTGGATTGGGTTACTCAAAAATATGGGAAGGAAAAAGTTGCTCACATCATTACCTATGGCACAATGGCGTCGAAATCGTCAATTGCCGATGTAGGACGTGTGCAAAAGATTTCTTTATCGACGGTTAACGATATTAAGAAATTAATTCCCGACAAAGATTTCAACGGTTATAAAGACCCCAAAACGGGAAAAACCTTTGGCGAGGATCTTAAATCACCAAAAGTCAAACTGAAAAATTGCTATGAGATAGTCCCAGAATTGCAATCCTACGTAAACGGTAGCGATGAAAACATTTCCACAATGTTACAGTATGCGAGCGAGTTGGAAGACACGAACCGCCAAATCGGCATTCACGCTTGTGGTGTCATTATCGGAGCCGATGACTTGACAAAGTTCGCACCCGTGTGCACCATCAAGGACAAGGATTCGGGCGAGGACATTGTAGTAACGCAATACGACGGTCACGTGGTGGAATCGGTTGGATTGATAAAGATGGACTTTCTCGGTCTGAAAACCCTTTCCATCATCAAGGAAGCGATAAAAAACATCAAACACCACACGGGCAAAGATGTTGATATTGACGCGATTCCGATTGACGACGAGCTTACCTATAAATTATATTGTCAAGGAAAAACGGTAGGTGTGTTCCAGTTTGAATCGCCGGGAATGCAGAAATATCTGAAAGAACTGCAACCTAACGTGATTGGTGACTTGATTGCAATGAACGCCCTCTATCGTCCGGGGCCGATGGACAACATTCCGTCGTTCATCAAGCGAAAAGCGTTGATTGAAGACATCAAGAAAGGAAAAATAACCCGTGATGAATTTGAGAAAAACAAGGAAAAATACAAAAACACCTACGAGGAAATTGAATATCCGCTTCCTTGTATGGAAACGTATTTGAATGATACATACGGAATTACCGTATATCAAGAGCAGGTGATGCTTCTGTCACGTTTGATTGCCGACTTCACCCGTGGCGAGTCCGACACGCTTCGTAAAGCTATGGGAAAGAAACAGTTGGCTAAAATGGAAGAATTGTTCGGCAAATTCCTCAAACAAGGCGTTGCCAAACAATGCAAAGAAAACCCCAATCTTTCGGAAGAAAAAGTTACCGAAATTTTGAAATTTATATGGGACGAATGGAAAAAATTTGCTTCGTACGCGTTCAACAAATCACACGCTGCTTGCTATGCATGGGTTTCGTACCAGACCGCATATTTGAAAGCACACTATCCAGCTGAATTTATGGCAAGTCTACTCACTAATTCTATGGACAACCCGTCAGATGTGTCAAAATTTATGGCTGAGTGTAAAACAATGGGGGTCAAAGTTTTATGTCCGAGTGTAAATGATAGTGACTTGACATTCAGCGTAAACGAACAAGGCGACATTCACTTTGGTTTGAAGGCAATCAAAGGATTTGGCGAAAATACGTCATTGGCAATCATCGAAGAACGTGAGAAAAACGGAAAATACAAGGACATTTTCGACCTTGTAGAACGTGTTCAACTTACCAGCAAAAACTTGGAACTGCTGACGTTCAGCGGCGGTTTGGACTGCTTCGGGCTGCCACGTGACATTTACATTGGTTTTGACGACGGCGAGAAACAGTTTATTGAAACATTGGCAAATTTCTCGGCTGCACGTCATAAAAAACAGGAACCTTCAATGATGTCGCTTTTTGGCGATGAAGAAATCGACATGGGACATCCACCGATTCCAAATCCTCGCCATCTCGACCCGATTTTCCTTTTACAAAAAGAAAGTGAACTGATTGGCCTCTATCTCTCATTCCATCCGCTCGACAAGTTCAAATACCTTATGAGAGGTTTTGGAAAACTGTCGCTCAGCGATTTGGAACACATTGAGGAACATCCTAATCTTGTTGACAAGGAAATTCGTATGCTCGGCATAGTGGAATCAACCAAATTCTCGGTTACCAAAAAAGGCAGTCCAATGGTTCGATTCACGCTCAGCGATTACAATGGCAAATACGAATTTGCAGCATTCGGCGACGCTCCCAAAAATCCCGACGAACCCGAAAGATACAATCCGTATAAAAGGGAAAACAATTTTGATTCCTTCAAAGACAAAATCAAGGAAAAAGAGATTCTTGTCGTTATCTTAGATGTGAAAAAACGCAAAAATAAAGAAACAAACCAAGAGGAAATCAGACTTTATATAAAAGACGTTCTTACCGCTGCCGAGATGCGTAATCAAATAAAAAATATAACTTTGACTATGCAACTTGACGACTTGACACAAGACGTGATAACATTGTTGAGCAACTGGATTTGCAAGACAGATACAGGAATCAATCTCACGTTCCGAGTGGTTAAGAACAAGATGATTACGGAATTGTTCTCGAAGACATACAAAGTTCAACCTGATGATTCGTTCTTTCAGGAAATGCAAAATTATCATATAGATGTATCATTAAATTAAAATACTATGGCATTACAAATTACAGAAGCGAACTACGAACAAGTAGTTGACACAGACAAATTGGTTATCATTGACTTTTGGGCTGAATGGTGCGGTCCTTGCAAAAGAATTGCTCCTGTCATTGAAGACTTGGCAAAGGAATTCGAAGGAAAAATCGTTATTGGCAAATGCGATGTTGAGGAAAATACGGAAATCACTTCGAAATTTGCAGTAAGAAACATTCCTACACTTCTTTTCATTCGGAACAAGGAAGTTGTTGACAAATTAGTTGGTGCAGTTCCTGTGGAAAAAATCAGAGAACGCATCGAGGCAAACAACTAATTCCTCCGTTTCATTGTAAGGGTTGAGAGATACGAGAACTCGTATCTCTATATGTATATGGAAACAATTGATTTACAAACAATTGAGTCGTTACAATCATTCGACAATTTTGAGTTGCTGGCTCGGCAGATTGTCGAAGGATTCTTAACAGGACTTCATCGGAGTCCCTTTCATGGTTTTTCCGTCGAGTTCGCCGAACACAGGCAATACAATCCTGGCGAATCGACGAAAAACATTGATTGGAAACTTTTTGCCCGAACCGACAAATTATTTGTAAAACAATTCGAAGAAGAAACAAACCTACGTTGTCAGATTGTCATAGACACTTCGTCGTCGATGTTGTTTCCGTTTCAGTCAAAATCCGTACACAACAAACTCGCTTTCTCTTTGTATTCGGCTGCTGCATTGATTCATCTGTTGCGCAAACAACGCGATGCCGTGGGGCTTTCGTTCCTTTCCGACAAAATCACGTTGCACACGCCGGCAAAACTTTCGGAATCGCACGCACAAATGTTGTACAGCGAACTGAACAAATGCCTGACAAATGCATACAATACCACTTCGTTCAATCAGCACACGCAATTGTCGGAAACATTGGACCAACTTGCGGAAGCAATTCACAAACGCTCGCTTATCATTATTTTTAGCGACTTTTTGCAACAGGACGACAATGAAAATTTGTTTAAGGCATTGCAACATTTAAAATACAATCAAAACGAGGTGATTCTTTTTCACGTCGTTGACGAACAGTTTGAAACGAATTTTGCATTTGAAAACCGTCCGACGGAACTTACCGATATGGAAACAGGAGAAGTCGTGAAAATCAATCCCAACGCCGTGAGAGAAGCATATAAATCACGACTTGCAGCCGTCATCAACCAACTTCACACCACGTGCGAAAAATACAAAATTGACTTCGTGACAGCCGATATTAACAAAGGGTTTGAACAAATTTTAACAAACTATCTCGTAAAACGTAATAAATTGTATTAATAATTACACAAACAATTATTACTTTTGCTTATAAAGAATTTTCTATGGACGTAGATGTATTTATACCCTGTTTTGTTGACCAGTTGGAACCTGAGATTGGGAAAAATCTGGTGAAGATACTGGAACATGTCGGTTGCAAGGTGCATTACAACCCACAACAGACGTGTTGCGGTCAACCACAGTTCAATAGTGGCTATATGAAGGAATCACGGGAACTTGCGCAAAAGTTCCTGAATGATTTTGCAGGCGAACGCTACATTGTAAGTCCTGGAGGTTCTTGCACAGGATTTATCAAGCGGAGATATGCATCGCTTTTTGAAAACGAAAATGACAAAAAAGCGGCAGAACAACTCTCAAATAGACTCTTCGACATTTGCGATTTTCTTGTAAACGTATTGAAAATTGAAGATTTGGGAGCAACATTCAATGCAAAGGTAACCGTCCACGATTCTTGTTCTGCCCTTCGCGAATACGGAATGACGACGGAACCTCGTACACTTTTGCAACACGTAAAAGGACTTGAAATCGTAGAAATGGAAGAAAGCACCACGTGTTGCGGTTTTGGTGGCACATTTTCGTTGAAACAAAAAGAAATTTCATCGGCAATGGTCGAACAAAAAGTTCGCTTTGCACAAGAAACTGGTGCTGAGTATATTACAGGAACGGAATATTCTTGTTTGATGAATATCAAAGCATATATTGACCGAAATAATATCTCGCTCAAGCCAATTCACATTGTAAACATTCTTTCTCATTTCTAATATGTACAGAATAGGATTCGACGCAAAACGATTATTTCACAACGGAACGGGACTCGGCAATTATAGCCGTAGTTTGGTACGTAGCCTGAAATCTTATTTCCCCGATAATTCGTACATATTATTCACTCCTTCAGTAACTTACAGCGACGAAAGTTTCTTTTTTACCCAAGATTTTGAAACGGTCACCTCTGGCATGTTCACCTCGAAGGCGGTGTGGAGAACTCGCTTGATACTCAATGCGTTATTGGAACACGACATTGACATTTTTCATGGTTTGAGTCACGAACTTCCTATTGGCATTGAAAAAACAAAGATTAAATCGGTCGTTACTATTCACGATTTGATTTACAAACTCTTTCCAAAAGATTTTCCGTTTATCGATAAGAAAATTTACGATGCAAAATGGAAAAATTCTTGTATGAACGCCAATGCAATCATTGCGACAAGCGAAGCGACAAAACAAGATATTATCCATAACTTTAACATTGATCCTCGAAAAATTCATGTCGTATATCAAACGTGTAGCGAAATTTTTTCCCAACAGTACACCAAGAAAGAAAAGGAAGATACTTTGGAAAAATATGGCTTCCCACGCAACTATATGTTGTATGTTGGTGCCATTATGGACAGAAAAAATGTGATAGCCCTTGCCCAAGCATATAATACAATTCGTGAGAAAATTGACATACCACTCGTTATTGTGGGTAAAGGACGTGAATACTATAAACAGTTATTGGCATATATTGAGAAAAACAACTTACAAGATAAAATATTGATTCGCTCTGATGTCGGAAACGATATTTTGCCAATCATATATCAGTCAGCGGAAATTTTCTTGTATCCCTCAAAATATGAAGGTTTCGGAATTCCCGTGTTGGAGGCATTCAAAAGCGGAACGCCCATTATTTTGAGTAACAAGTCGTCGTTACCCGAAGTTGCAGGAAACGCGGGCTACTATGTTGACCCCTACAAAGTTGAAAGCATAGCACAGGCAATGTTGGATTTGCACGAGAACGCAAATTTACGCAATCACCTCATCAACGAGGGATTTGAACGGGATAAAGAATTTACTTTGGAGAATTTTGCCCGAAAAACAATGTTGGTGTATGACAGTGTGATGTAATAAAAAAGCAACATATAGTATTGCTCAATATTTTTTTGTATCTTCGTCTCACGGATTTTTAGTATGCGAACAATTTTACAAAAAATAATTGAGGTTGGACAAAAAGGGAAGTCGGTCCACACTATGCTTCCCGAAATGTGTAATTGCATTGCCATTTTTCCCGACGTGCTTGGCGTTCTCATTTCGTACAAAGACATAAATTATTACAGTTCTCTTTTTACGATAAGTAAAAACGTTCAGATTCAGGAACTTAGAATTGGAGACAAGGTTGTTGGCGGCATCTCCATCTATTATAAGGAACAGCCTGAATATAAAATGTTCGATGAAGCCGATTTATTTTATGCTGCTACGCTTATCACAGGATTTATTTCTGAAAATCAGCTTGTTACGGTCTCCGAACAATGTGATAAACGAACCAAGGAACTTGATGCGATAAAAAAAGTCAAAGATATTATAAATTCCGGGGCTCCCACAGAAAAAATCCTACAAGATATATGCGACATTCTGCCTCAATATTGGAAATATTCCGATTGTGCGTGCTGTCGTATAAAATTTGACACCAATATCTATACCTCTCACGGCTTTCAGGAGTCCACGTGTTCAATGAAGGAAACCTTCGTGACATTTGACAACACGACGGGAACCATTGAGATTTTTTACACCAAGGATGACTACATCGACACGGAAAATCTCTTTCTTCCCGAAGAACACGAGCTTGCCAACACGATAGGATACTTATTGTGCCGTCACATAAACGATACCAAAGGGCGACTGCTTTCAAATAATCCTATACAAAATAATAACCCCACGAGCAAGGAGGAACTTTCGCGTGAATCGCTTATCAATAGCGACAAACCGCTGCAAAAATTGCTGAACGAACAGACTTTGGACAAGTACATTTACCTTGACATGATGAAACACAAGGTTTCACAAATCTTGTTCGTTGCAACAATGTATGATGCTTTCAATCTTGAAAAAGACGACAGTTTCTTTGAGAAATTTATGGGACCGATTTACCAATATAGCATATTCTCCTTGCCGAGAATTATTGGCGTGTCGTCGCATAAGCAAGCTCTTGATTTGCTCAAAACCACACATTTTGACTTGGTTGTCCTCATGGTTGGAGCCGACGTGCAGAAACCTCTTTCGCTGAGTGCGAAAATCAAGAAGATAACACCAGAAGTTCCTGTGTATCTGTTGCTTAACCCAAGGTCAAACATTGCGTACTTCGAAGACATGGTCGCAAAAACGACCTTGTTCAACAAAATTTTTATTTGGAGCGGCGACTCACAGATTTTCTTCGCAATGGTGAAGTCGTTGGAAGACCTTGCCAATGTCGAAAACGACACAAAAATCGGTTTGGTACGTACCATGCTTCTGATAGAGGACTCCACGCAGTTTTACTCAAAATATCTTCCGATTATTTTCTCCGTGCTGTTTGACCAAGTGGGTGAACAAATCTCCGATTTTGAGTCAAACGAGTTGGAAAAATTGTCAAAAATCCGTTCTCGGCCAAAACTTCTGTGGGCTCGGAACTACGAGGAAGCCACATTCTTGTTCAACAAATACAAGGACTTCATGACCTGCGTCATTTCCGATATGGAATTTGAACGAAACGGCGTTTTGGACAAAAATGCGGGAATGACCTTTATGGAACACGTGCGTGAATACAACAAGAATATGCCTATTCTGATTCAGTCTTCGGAGTTGAAGTATTCACAGTATGCAAAGGAAATTCATGCCAAGTTTGTAAACAAGAAGTCGGATATGCTTCTTGATAAAATCAAGAAATTCGTGATGCACAACTTTGGTTATGGCGATTTCATATTCCGTAACGGCAAAGGCGAACCTATTGCGAAGGCAAAAAACCTTCGGGAATTTGAGACTTTACTTCGCACTATTCCCGACGACTCCTTGAAATATCACGCTGACCAGAACCAGTTCTCAATTTGGCTTATGGGTCGTGGCGAGATTGAGTTGGCTCGTCAGTTGAATCCCGTAAATCTTGCCGATTTGAACAATGACGTGAGCAAACTTCGCGAGATGAACAACATCATTCTTGATGAATATCGTCTGACAAAAAAACGTGGAAAAATTCTTTCGTTTGAAGAAACCGCCGTTCTTGACGAGAAAAATGTGGTGACGCTTGCTGCTGGCTCACTGGGTGGGAAAGGTCGCGGACTTGCATTCGTCAACACGCTCATCAACAGCATTGACATAAATCCGTATGCCGACCAAATGGCTATTCGTACACCCAAAACGGCTGTTATCGGTACCGAGGAATTCGAACTTTTCATAAAACATAATTTTGCAGGGAAAAACCTTTTCTCAAAAGATTTGACCGACGAGCAAATAAAGGAAATGTTCATTGCAGGACGACTTTCCGAGGATTTGCGAAGAAAGTTGGCAATCTTGTTGGAACAAATCTCGAAACCGCTTGCCGTACGCTCGTCAAGTATTTTCGAAGATTCTGTAACACAGCCACTTGCAGGCGTTTTCAGCACATATATCATTCCTAACAACAACAAGGATCTGCATAAGCGACTCAGCGATTTGGAAATTGCCATAAAACTTGTGTATGCCTCGGTTTACAGCGAACAAGTGAAGGAATTCTACAAATCGACAAGCCACAAGCTGGAAGAGGAAAAAATGGCTATCGTCATTCAGGAGGTTGTAGGCGATTACTACGACCAGTATTTCTATCCTCACATTTGTGGCGTGGCTCAGTCATATAATTATTACCCCATTGCTCACATGAAACCCGAGGAAGGTTTTGCCGTGTGTGCCGTGGGACTTGGTTTCTACATCGTAGATGGAGGAAATGCATATCGTTTTTCGCCTCGCTATCCCAAGGTAGAGATTATGACACCCAAAGACCAGATAAAGTCTTCGCAAACGCATTTTTATGCCGTTGATTTCACTAAAAATGATTATAACTACAAACGTGACGGCGAACATGCGGCACTGACGCTTCTCTCCATTTCGGAAGCCGAGAAACACAACACGTTGCGACACTGCGTGTCAACATATAATTACGAAAACGACAGAATTGAGCCCGGTCTTTCAAGTTACGGACCACGTATTATCAATTTTGCCGACATTCTGAAATACGACTATGCTCCTCTTTCGGAGATTCTCACCTTGATCTTGAATACCGTGCAAGAGGCGATGGGTACCCCCGTGGAAATTGAGTTTGCCGTCGATTTGAACGAAAACGAAGATGGAGTTCCGTCGTTCTATCTACTTCAGATTAAGCCACTTACGGGCAGTTTACTCACCGAGAATGCCTTCCCCGAAGTGTTGAAAAACGCACCGCAATTACTTCGTACCACAACGAGTATGGGTAACGGATTTATAGAAAATATATGCGACGCCGTTTACATTGACTTAGAAAAATTCGACAAACTTCGCACCTTGGAAATGGTTGCCGAAATTGAGAAAATCAATAAGGCAATGGTTGAAAAAGGAAGGAAATATCTTCTCATCGGTCCTGGTCGTTGGGGAACGAGCGATAGATTTTTGGGCATTCCCGTGCTTTGGTCACAAATCTCGAACGCCAAAGTCATTGTGGAAATCAGTCTTTCCAACTTCCCGTTAGACGCGTCGCTCGGTTCACATTTCTTCCATAATATCTCGACCATGAACATCGGATATTTCGCCATAGAACACACTAACGAAGATAACTTTATAAACTGGGACATCTTAAAACAACAAAAGGTGGTGGAACAAACAGAATTTTTCATCCACGTACAATTTGAAAAAAATCTTTGCGTATATATGCAAGGAAAAGAACGAACTGCTACTATATTTGTAAACGAATCTTTATAATATGATAAATATCGTAATCATAGGAATCCATCATCTGCAATCCGAGGCAATTGCAACGCTCATTGAATCAAACGACGAATTCAAAGTTCTTGACATTCATTCCCGTACGATGGATTTTCTTCATAAGAATTACGCAGAACCTGTCCACGTAGTGATAAAAAACATTCCTAAAATCACAGGCGACGACATATCCGACGTGGAAGAAATTCAGAAAATTCATCCAAAGGCAAAAGTTCTGATTATTTCGTATTCCGAAAACGAGGAAACAATTTTCAATATCATAAAAGTCGGTGCCAAAGGTTTCCTTTCCCACGACGCGTCACGACAAGAATTGTTCGAGGCAATTTATTCGTTACGCAATGGATATGACTATTTTAGCAAATGTATCACCAACATTTTGCTCAATCGCTACGTCTCGTCAATTCAAAACAATGAAAAAAACGAAGACGACGATGTGAAACAACTCAGCACGCGCGAAATTGAAATCCTGTCGCTTTGGGGAAATAGTTACACAAACCCGGAAATTGCTGATACTCTTCATATTAGCGTGAGAACAGTGGAAACACACAAAACGCATATTATGCAGAAACTCAACCTCAAAACGCAAGTTGACCTCATCAAATACGGTATTAAAAACAATATTATTGCGCTGTAATTTGAGGATTTATATTCCTTCTCCAAGAACTACCGTCTTTATTGTGTAAATAAGGATTTTTATGTCAAGGTAGATTGACATGTTTTCAATGTAAATGATATCGTATTTCATACGGCTTGCCATTTCTTCGGGACTTTGTGCGTAGCCGTATTTTACCTGACCTAAGGACGTGATACCTGGACGAACTTTCTGTAAATGCGTGTAGTGAGGCGCAATTTTTACGATTTGGTCAATAAAAAACTGTCTTTCTGGTCGTGGACCTACGAGCGACATATCTCCTTTGAGTACGTTGTAGAATTGAGGTATTTCGTCAAGACGGAATTTTCGCATCGTATGTCCCCACGGGGTAATTCTGTCGTCGTTTTCCTTTGAAAGTTGTGGTCCGTCAACTTCTGAATTCACAATCATGGAACGGAATTTATAAATGTTGAACGGAATTCCGTATTGACCGATTCGTTCCTGTTTGTAGAAAATAGGTCCTTTCGATGAACATTTTACCATAATGGCGGTAAAAATATAGAGTGGTGAGCCAATAATAAGCACGAGGACGGAAACGATGATGTCGAAAAGACGTTTGAGTTTCTCTTCCCAAATAGGCATCACATTTTGCGAAATAATGATAAGTGGCTCGTCGTGCATGGAATTGAACGAAACGCGTCCCGAAATAATGTCGCAATTGTCGGGAATGGCTTTTATAACGGCTTTCGTGCCTTGCAGACAATATAAGATATGTTCAATATATGCGTGTTCTTTCGATTCAATGGCAATGATGATTTCGTCGATATTTTGTTGCTTGAAGATGTTTTTCGCCTCGTCAATCTTGCCAAGATGTGGCATATACTTCGACATTTGATATTCTTGTTGCTCAATCACATTGACAAAGCCGATAAACTTGTTTCCTGCTGATTTTTTTGCCGATTCCAACCGTTTATACAGATTCTCGGCCTTTTCGTTGCTTCCAACCAATAATGTGTTGAACCCGAGTTTTCTGCTTCTTATTTTCCGAATGGTGGTCGTCGTTATAATAAATCGAGGAATGTAGGTTATGACGAAATGCAGCAAAACCAATAGGAGATACGATTGGTAATATGCCTTATATGTTGGAACGTTGTCATCAAGAATTATGGTGAAAAATAGTATCATTGTTCCGAAAATGGTGATGAAGAACGTGTTGAGAAATTCTTTCAAACGTGATTTTCGGTAAATGTTTTTATAGTAACCACTCAAATAATAGAGTGCAATCCACATTGCGGGAATAAAGCAAAGCCCGTAAATGTAGTGTGTGTCAGTCAGAATGTGATTTCGCAGTTCTGGATAAATCAGATAATACGCATCAATAAAATTGTTTCGTATGAAGAAAAATAGCGTCCACACGATGGCAGCCGTGATAAAATCACAGATAATATATTGTATGGTTTGTCTTTTTTTATTCATAAAATTTTAATCTCACAAAAGTATGTTTTTTTTTAGCAAACTCACGTTATTCGGAGCAATTTTGACACATTTTTATTTGTTGTCGGTTTGTATGAATATTTTTTCGGAACGAACTATATGTCTTTGAAAACCAAATTTCCGGGAATTTATTGTGCATGATGTTGCCAAAAGTGAACGTGTGATTTTTGTCGAAACAGCAGGGGAGCACGTTGCCGTTCCACGCTATGACGCACGAACTCCACATTTTCCAACATTTATTTCTCAGTTTTTTCTTGATGTCAAGTTGCCCGTCGTGAACAGTGTAACGGCTGTTTTTCTCAGAGGGGAGCATTTCAATGTTCTGATTGTCATAGAATTGAGCCGTCTTGAATATGATTCTGTCAACGGAGAATTTTTTCCCTATGTCGGCAATTTCTTGTTTGTGTTGTTCCGTATGCTTGAACAGCAGGCATTGCAGTTCTATGAGTGGCAAATTCGTGTGGTTTCTTTGTTTTGCTTCTTGCAAATATTGTAAGCCGTCAATCACTTTTTGAAACTGTCCGTTTCTCCTGTATTTCTCGTACGATTTCTGGTCGTAACCGTCAAGCGAGATGATCATTTTTGTGATTCCCGACGAAACAATTGCGTCGGCATTTGCCTGTGTGATGAAATGTGCGTTGGTCGAAACGGAAGTCAGTATGTTTTCCTTGTGGGCCAATGTGGCGATACGCACAAGTTCTTCGTTGATGAACGGCTCGCCTTGAAAATACAAGTTTGCAAATATAACGTGTCTCGTAATCTGTGGAAAGAGTTGCTCGCACGTGGCGTAGGAGATTTTCCCTTTTTCGACTATGCTACTTTTGTTTCCAGTGGGACATTCTGGACATTGCAAATTGCAGATATTGGTCGGTTCAATGCTGATAAATGATGGCAAAGCGTTGAAATTGTGTATTTTGAAACAATGAGATGCAACAAATGAAATGTATAGTTTACAGAAATTGTAAAGTCTTGAAAACGAAAGACTTTTAAGAATTTGACATATGAAAATGAGGTAGAATTTCATATTTCAAAAGTAACACTAAACCACATTTTTGCAATTGATAGCATAAAAAAAGCGCATCTTGCACGATACGCTTTTCCAATTTTATATGTCAGTAGAAACTGAAATGTCTATACGTTTATTTTCTGTGACGGAATTCATCCGATACAGTCAATTTTTTTCTTCCTTTTGCTCTACGTGCTGCCAAAACTTTTCTTCCGTTAGCAGTTGCCATTCTTTCTCTAAAGCCGTGTTTGTTTCTTCTTTTTCTTACTGAAGGCTGAAATGTACGTTTCATCTTATCTTTATTTTAAATAGTTCTACTTGTGTAAATCCCGTAAATCGGTTTGCAAAAGTACAAGAATAATTTGAATTACAAAACTTTTTAGGGTTCAATTGGTAAATAAATTATTTTTTTTGTCTCAAAAAACGGTTCTGAGAAATATGCGCTGATAGGATAGATTTTATATTTCTTGAATCCTTGCATCTCTTCGTAGAAATCGCCGCCTTTTATGTAGATTATGCCGTTAGTCAGGGAATTATTGACAATTCCGCTGATATTTTTCTTCACCATCTTGTAAAAATCGGGAAATGCGGTAACGGCACGACTTACGATATAATCATATTTTTCTTTGTTTTCTTCGACGCTTTGTTGACGTGCTGTGGCATTGGTCAAACCAAGTTCGCTGATGATGTTGCTTGCCACCGTGATTTTTTTCGCAATTCTGTCGATGAGTGTAAATTGTACTTTGGGAAATAGGATTGCAAGTGGAATTCCTGGTAACCCGCCACCAGTACCTACGTCAAGAATCGTGCTTCCTTGTTTGAATTCGAAAAACTTGGCGATTGCCATTGAATGTAGAATATGATGCTCAAAAATATTTTCAATGTCTTTTCTGGAAACCACGTTGATTTTCTCGTTCCAATACGGGTAAAGTTCGCACAACTGCTCAATCTGCTCGTATTGCTTCTTGGTTAAGTTTGGAAAATATTCGTACAGTCGTTTGTCCATCACCATATTGATTTGAGTGGTTTTACCTTGTTTAAGATGTGCAAGTACGCAATTTCTATCGGTAAGAAAATGTCAAACAAAATTGCATACGGCCAAATGTTTTTCTCTTGCAATCGTCGAGCATTTAGAATAGAAAGAAGCAAAAAGATGAACATTCTGCACGCAATGAGGATGACGATTGGCAAAAACATCATTTCGAGTTGTAAGATACACCAAATAATGGTGCATAGGTAGAACATTTCCCGAGTGAACGGTTCCAGACACAACAATAGTTTGTGAATGAACTTATATCGGGGCGATGTCGTGAGATGACGGCGTTTTTGGAATTTCCAGTTTCGAAACGACGTAACTTGTTCCGAACGGGTGAAACTGTTGGGATTCAGGCAAATAGACGTGTTATTCCTATTGCCGACTTCCGAAACGAATAAATCGTCGTCACCAGATTTTATATGGTAGTGCGTGCTGAATTTGCTGCTGTGGTCATAGACGTTTTTGGTGTAAGCCAAGTTCCGTCCTACACCCATATATGGCAGTCCGGCATGGGCAAACGAAAGATAATTGACGGCGATGGAGTAGGTGTCGTAGCGAATCAGTTTGTCCAAAAAACCAGGTTTTCTTATATATCCGCCATAACCGAGCACAATCTCGTGTTTGTCGCAAAATTCCTGCTGCATCAGGCGAATCCATTGGTCTGATTGAGGGTAGCAATCGGCATCAATAAACAACATCTTGTCATATTTTGCCGCTTTTATACCGACGGTGATTGCCAATTTTTTCCCGTGAGAAAACTTTTCATCTTTTTTTATGGTAGAAACTCGAAGGTGAGGATATTTCTCAAGGAAATCCTTGAGCACATACTCGCTATCGTCTTCGGAACTGTCGTTTACGACAATGACTTCATATTTTGGATATTTCTGTTCCAAAATCAAGGGTAGGAATTGTTTGAGGTTTTCTTCCTCGTTACGGGCACAAATAATTACCGAAACAGGCTCTTCGGAAGTCGTTTTTGTCTCTTTCCGTTTGACACAGCAAATACGGATGTAAAAGAATAAATAGAACAGTATCTGAATGCTTGTTACTACAATCAAAAAGATGCAGAACCAGAATTTTATCGCCTCGTATGATATTTCAATCATGTTGATTTATTTTGGCAACAAAATTACTTCATTACAGAAATATCACGTTGTTTTGGCGAGATACTTATGAACAAGTTATGCTTTGAATTTTGAAATCAAACTACAAGAATTTGTAATATGATTTCTTTTATTCTTTTGGCTGCAATTCAACCAGTTTCATCTCGTCAAGGTATATTTCCGCTGTTCCCTCAAATGACATGATAAGTTGATTGATTTCAACGGGATTTACTCCTGAGTCAACAAAACGGAAATACGAGAGAGGTATTTGCACTCGCTTCCAGGTGGGATTAACGCCAAATCCTTCGTAAAATCTGCTACCACAGGCAATTGTGGAAGTGGATTTATTGTTATTGTCCAAAAAAGCAAAATTGATTGGCACCGAGCCAATTTCATCGTCATCGGCAGTACGAACCCAGAATTCCAAAGCCCACGTGTCGATAATATCCGACATATCAACCGTTTGCCAGTTGTTCCACATAAAGCCGACGCCAATCCAATCGCATCCTTTCTTCGACTTATCCCATTTCAAATGCAGGCTGCCCATTCCTTTGTACACAATCTTGGAATCAACCATAAAATCACGACAGGCATCTTTTTCAAAGCCCCAACAGCCAGGAAGATCGTCCAAGAAAATTGACGATGCCGTGAACAATTCTACATAATCCGAATTTTTAGTCTCGTTTATCGTGTAATATGGGTCATTGTCTTCTGCCGTATCCAACGCCATGGGAAGCATGTGAATGCCACAGCCGGTCATCATACAAAAACCTGCTATCAAACTTGAAATGAATGCAATTTTCTTCATAGTTCTATTTTTTTATTTTTATGAGACGCGATAAATCGCGTTTCTACAATTATTTGTTTTTTAGCTATGAGACGCAATACATTGCGTCTCTACATAATTCTTAATTTTTAATTTCAAACAATGGTGCTTTTTTCGTTATCACAATAAAATCAACCGCCGTTTTAACCGTGCCGACCTTGCCTTGTGAGAACAAAACCACCGTCATCTTATTTATTTTATCATAATCAAATTCTGCATTGTCCGTCTTGAATCGGGAAATTGGAATGGAAACGCCATGCCATCCTGCCGAAACCGAAATTCTGTCGCCTTGCAAATCACACTCTATCTCTTTTGAATTAGCTTCGTCGCTGTTAATCAAACTGATAAAAATGCTTGTGTTTTCGCAGTATTCAGGGAAACCGTACATAAAGAAATTGAGATACGTTGTTGCCGTATCTTTCAGCGAAATAGGATAAAATCCCGGAACCCAGTTATTGACTTGCTCAAACGTGAAGCCCATTCCGTCAATGTACCAATCGCTGCCAGACTCTTTTCCTTCCATCACACAGCATTTCTTTCCTTCGGGAACGATTTCGCCGTCAATCGTGTTCTTGAACGTCGCGCCACTATTGGTGTAGAGTTCGCTATTGCCATTCCAATCTGCGACAATACAATAATCCTTCTTGGTATAATTTTCTTGTTTTGAAGCAATCTTCACCACAACCTTGCTTGTATCAACACCCTCATAATCATCAAATTGCAGCATTACAATACAGGATTCTCCTTCAACAAACGAGGATTCGTCAGTTGATGTTGCCTTGCCAAACAAATCGATGGCAAATTTCTTGTTCATTAGCGTATATGGGAAATAACTTCCTTTTTTTGCTGTTGTTCCATTCCACGAAACGCCATCCAACGATTGAGAACAGCCATACAAGGTATCAGTATGATTGGATTCATTCCCCACTATCACAATTCTCCAGTCCGATTCTTTGTTCCACGCACCTTTGAATGTGACAATATCGCCATTTGCGAAATCAACCGAAATAGTATCCTTATCGGCCTGTACCGAGAAATCGGTGGTCATTTCAAGCATTGCAGCCGACGACCATATATCGTCGCCTTCGTCACAGGAAATGAAAAATCCTGCAATCGCCACAATCAGTACATATAGTATAAAAAACTTCTTCATCATCCTAATTATAAACATTGAACAATGGTTTTCCCGTAGTGACAATGAAATAATCCACCGCCGCCTTTGCCGCACATTCCGTTCCATCAACCGAGAACAAAGAATATCCTGCTTCAGTTATATTTGAATAGTCAAACGGAATTCCCGTCTCATTTTCGGTCTCTTTCAATTTTGAGAACGAAAGCGAAATGCCGTGCCAGCCAGATTCTGTTACCTTAACTCTGTCGTTAAATCCAATCTTGTTACCGTTTTTATCGCTGAACATTATGTAAATCGTTGAATTTTCATAATAGTTCGGATAACCATACAAGAAGAAATTGATGTAGTTGCTTCCAATGTTTTTTGTATCGATTTTCAACGGAGTTTCGGAAATTGTCAGGATATTTCCCGACAAATAATATTTTCCGCCATCTTCATAACCGCTGATTTGCAGATAGTTATCACCTTGAGGAACGAGAATGCCTTCATCGGCGAATGTGCGTTTTTGCGTAGCAGGCAATTCTACGCCATCTTCAACGACACGTGACGTACTTCCCCAACCTTCGGCGTCAATCTCGTCGTAATCGCCCAAGACAATACCGTCAATCGGTTTCAAGGAAACAACGTGGACAAATTTGTCAGCCACCTTGTAATCATCATAACTTTCAAACGAAAGCGTCGCTTCACAGGTTTCTCCCTCTCTGAAAAATATCAAATCAGCAGAGCCGTCCCACGCAATTGATTCATCAACCGACTTGCCAAAGCCCGTCAATGTGCGTACAGCACCCGAAGTTTGCCCTTTTATCGTAATCGTCCACTTGGTATCAAACTCCCAAGAGCCCATAAAATGAATGGAATCGCCCTGTGCAAAATCAGCGTCTATCGTCTTTGCTGTCGCACTATTCACAATGTTGAACGTGTCAATGGTAATTCCGTCGATGCTTGGACCCACCATTTCCTCGCTACAACTCCACATACAGAGCAAACTCGCTATAAATCCTATAAATGGTAATCGTCTCATATTCATTAGAATAGAATGTTAAACAACAAGAATGCCTGATTTATTTTGTAGGAATTTCCTTCATCGTTTTTGTCCTTGAGAGTAAATCTGTCGTACTGCATCGTCAACGAGATATTGTCATTGAAGCGATAGCGCAATCCAGCGGCAGTCAACATTTGCGAGCCGTCGTAGGTTTCGCACTTATATTTCACGGTTTCGTTGAAGCCGTTCAGAATAGCCTTGTAATCGGTTCCCTTGTACAATAAAATTTTTGTTCCCAACAACACATCAACACGATTCAAGATTTCCACACTCGTTCCCAAATCAATCGTATGAGAATGTAAATCAACAGGTTTTACCAAATCTTTCGACATTTTGTACACTCTGTCCTCATCACGCGAAGCCGACGCAAACTGATAACCGGCAGTCAGGCTGACTGATTTGCTCCAACCAAAGATTTTATCGAAATACACATCGCCACTCCATTGTGCCAACAAATAGTTTTTCTTTTTCTCGGAGCCTTGTCCTGCAACGTCCTGCAATGCCTGAACCTCAATTTCTGTCGTAAACGTACTGTCACCAACATATATCAGATGAACATCAAAACCCTGACGGTTCGGAGTGGCTTTTCCGTACGGAGTCACGTTATTGAAAATCATCTCGTAATCCATCAAGCCATACGAAATTGCCTGATTGTAAATTGCATCATCGGTAATCAAGTCAAGCAAAGAAATTGTTCTGTTGTATGAATTTGTACCAACAACAGGCAACACATTCACGTCAGATGTGTAATTGATTCGTTTTGACTGCGCACCTGCACTGAAAAAGTTTGGATTGACCCGACGAAACGAGGCTTGCACTATGAAAGATTGACGTATCAAACGTAGAAGTCCCAATTCAAAAAAGTTTCCTTTGGTATTAACGGTTTTTGTATCGGACGTATCAACATAATTGATGGTTGAAAAACCGAACTCGCCAAATGCCGTAGTATGTCCCAATAGAAAATTGAAATTACTCGTTCCCACGCCATTGGAATATTTTTCGTAGTACGTTTTTGAAACAGTTTTTGGCAAATCAAATAAGTTAATGTAATTTAAACCAATATATGAATGATTTGTAATGTTGAACTGCATATTTCCTCCCGCCTGCATTCTATCGGGAGTTTTGCCATCGTCCAAACTGCGGTTTCTCATAGCAAACGTGGTGAAATCAATTGACTCCAAACCTTTGTCGAAACCAAGTCGCCATGCCAAATCAGCACCTTGGTTACGCCAGTAATTGTGATAATTGAAATTTTCCTGATGACGGATTTCGCGAATGAAACGGAACACATCGGCTTCGTTGTTTGCACATTCACCGCTGTTGTTCCACAATGTATATGGCGTCATACGGGAATCAATGTCGCCGAAACGATATTTGATTCGTTTTGCGGCAACGCCCTTGATAGAAATTTCACGCAACTCCAACGAAGCACCCTGTCCCCAGAAACCGCCTATGGCGTTTTTCACGCGCAATGTAGAACTAATGCGAACCGCGTCGCTTGGACGAATGTCCAAATGCAAATCAATCAACGCTGCGCCACCAAGACTTTGGTCAACATTGGTCGTGTCGTCCGACGAAAGCCAGTTGTGCGACATATCGCCACGAGCCACGCCGTTAAACTGTATTTTAGGATTTGCAGTCTGGGCTTGCACCAACAAACCCGCAATTACAAGACCGATACACAAGAAAATCTTTTTCATATAGTAATTCATTATAATCTAATTAGAAATTTGCCTTTAACTCAAGTGATGCCTCAAAACCTCGATAATGGTTGTTGACATTGTGTTTGTCGTTGAAATCGAACCAACGGGTACGAACGTACAGATTGGTCAACTGAGCCAACACAAAATCAGCACCCAAACCGATTGCCTTGCCAAATTCAAGCACTGGCGCAGCACCGTTTTGAGCCACCGTATATCCGTATGAACCTTTCATATTCTCCAGACCGAAATAACTGTCCAGAGCAATTTTGTTGCTAATCTTATAATACGCCTCCAATTCGTGATATTGCACGCGCATATAGGATTTTTCCATTCGTAGGACAGGCACCACCGCCAATTGGTCCTGACAAGAAGCATACGAGCCAAGATAGAACATATAAAATGGTCGGTTGCCAATGTTGAACTTATATTTCAAGTTCCACTCCGTAACGGCAAAACGAATCTTTGAATCAATTGCATCGGTATTCAAAGGATTGTTTTCATAATAACTACGATAGTTCGTCGTCAACGCGCTGTATGGTCCCATATAATTTTGATATGCGAACACACGGGAAAACATAATTCCGTTGATTCTGTGTCCGAACGAAACCGACGTTGACTGATGGTCAACTTCTTCGGAGAAACCTGTCGCCAAGTTCACTTTCAAACCCGAAAGATTCAATTCGGCACGGATATCCAAGCCCTGACGGTTACCATTTATGAAATCCACATCCGACATATTGGCACCAACGGGATACGAACTACCACCTTCACCGTTGTAACCGGCAGTCGATTTCAAATAAGTGCTGAAACCACCGTCAAGATTGACGAACGACGGCGACAAACGATACAAATGTAACTTCAACGGTGAGCCAATCAATTTCTGACGAGAAAGAAACACCACATCCAGCGCCTCGCCGTATGACTTGTTCAATGTTTCATCTTCAACATATCTTCCACAGCCAAATTCACCAGTAACATTGAAATCACGATAGAAATCAAGACTGAAATCAACCGTAGCGATATTATAACCTATGGCATTCCCATTAACCGTACTATCATAAGTAACTGAATTAAAGGTATTTATACCGACATAATTTTGACCGAATTTTTTATGAATAAATCCGCCATACGAGATATTGGGAATTGTGTCCAAATACGACGATTGACCACCGTTATTCGGTGTTTTTGCGTACAAAATACGAGATTCCAAGCCCCACGGCAAATCATATACCGACGCCACCAAACCTTGGCAGAATTGATTTCCCCAGCGGAAATCACGAATAATCGTTCCCTGTGCGTAGTACGATTCATAATTCTGGCCAGCCATCTGGAAATTATCCCACGTATTTCGTTCAAACAAACTTTCGCCCTCGTTTTCGGTCGCACCAAACGTCAATTTTGACAAACGCGTATATTGCAAACCACCGAGACGGAAACTGATTTTTGCGTGTTCATAATTCATTTGACCGTCCAAGTTCACACCCAATTGCAAACCTGTCTCATTTTCGTTGTAGCCCGCACCACGCATAGGCGAATACAGATAAAAATCCGTACGGAACGACGTTGTTGACGTTGGACGAGCAACCACATCCAGTTCCAGCTGCGACTGACGGCCACCATCGTTGGTCGAAAGCAACATTTTCTCTTCGGAATACGTACCATCAAACAATTCATCCATATTGCGATAGTATAACATACCTCGGTAGTTTCCCGTAACTCCAAAGTTTGTCAACCCTTTCTTGCCTTTGAATTTTCCATCCCAATTCCTTTGTTCGCGATGCACTTTAGCCGTATCACGCACAACAACGCTTGGCATTGGTGGTTCTGCCATCGCAAGAAACGGAAATAAAACAAGACAAGAAACTTGTAAAAGTTTATTCATAAAATATCTCTCAATTATGAATTTGTTAAATTTATTCAAAGAAAAGAAATAATAATGAAAACTTTACCACGTCTGAGTGTTTTTTTTACACTTTTATAAACAATTTGTTTGTAACAATAAGAAAAGGAGAGTGCTTAACGATTATTTCACCTTGACAATAAATTCTTTCTTTGTGCCTTCTCCTTGTTCCCACGGGCGTTTGTACTCAAATTCAAGAGTGCATTTTCCCGTTTTTTTTGCGACGAAATTCCACACTTGCGTGCCAGCACCGCCCACTAATTCTGTATTGTAGATGGTTTCCACCGAAACGCTGTCAAGCAACGAATCTTCGTTTTTGTTCCAATACCACATATAACCTGTACCAGCGGTGTAGGGCAACGAGATTTGTATGGTGTCGTTCACCGAAACTTTGTAGTCGGGGCGTTTCTCTTCGTCGCACGTGAATGAAGTCAGTCCAATCATTGATAGTAAAGATAGTATGATGTTTTTTGTCGTTTTCATTGCAAAATGTTTCTACAAAAATAGGGAAAAACAAAAGTCCCTGAATAAAAAGCAGGGACTTTTGTGTGTTATAATTTGATACTTTGTTTTGTTCCGTCGTATGTGATTGTTTTACAGCGCTCAAGATCACCATGTAAATGTGAGTCGAACACGCCGTTTGCTATGCCTTTGTCAACAATTCTCAAAATGAAACTGCGTTTTTGCAACATTCCAGGGAACATTCCTTTTCGTTCATCAATGGTGATGGTTTGTTCCTCGTCGTCCCATTCGAACTCAATGGTCGCGTACATGCCTTTTTCGTAGTTGTAGTTGTCATTTTCGTCCTCGTACAATGTAAATTCGCCGTCGGCACCTGCATAGATGCGAATTTCAAGTACGCTGTCGGGATATTCTGTAGCATATTGTTTAGCAAAGGCCATAGGAACGATAGAACCGGCTTTTACGAACAACGGCATTGTCTCAATTTCGGCATTTGCACCCACGGTTTTTCCACCTTCGTATTTCTTACCAGTCCAGAAATCGTACCATGAAGCCCCGTCAGGTAAATACACCTCACGAGTCGTCTTTGTCTCACCCATTATGATTGGTTTTGCATCTTCGGCTAACATCGACGGTGTTTTCCAGCATAGGATGGAACGAGCTGCGCCCGACGATGAGTTTGCGGTTTCAAACAAGAAATCGTATGCTTTTCCTGCTTCCAATGTAATTGGCTCGAAGTATTTCTCCGTTCCGCCGTCGTTCATCTTGATTTCCTTGCCGTCAATCACCATACGTTTTTGGTCGAAGTTCTTTATGTGGAACCGATATACGCCCGTTTCGGGAACGTTGATTTTCCCTTCAAAACGAATGGAGAACATGGTGTCAGTTACGTAACTTGGACGTTCGCAGTACCAGAACAAGTCAATCTTTTCGAGCGTTGTGTCGAGTGTCTGTTCCTTGTATTGATTGTCTTTGTAGAACGTTACATGTAGCCCCGGTTTACCGTCATTTGTAGTAAATACCGATGCGGGAACTTCTACGCTTCGTTGCGGAGCCCTATATTTTTGATATTCAGTTACAGGTGCCACAAGGAACGATTCTCCAAACATATATTCATCTTGAATATTGTATGTGTTTTTATCCTTGAAATCCATCGCCAACGGACGCATAATGGTGTAGTCGTCGTTGTAGATTTTCCATGCATTAGAATAAATGTACGGAATTAAACGATAACGAAGTTGGTCGAATTTAACCAACGTCGGTGTAAATTCGCCAAATTCCCAAATCTCACGTGGCGTTTCGGAACCATGGGAACGGAAAATCGGACAGAACGAGCAGAATTGGAACATACGGGTGTATAATTCCTGATATGCAGGGTCCTTGATGTCGTTGCTGAATACGCCTTCGTATGAACTCAGCACGAATGCGCCCACGTCGAACGTCCAATATGGCACACCGGCAACGCTGTGGTTCAAACCTGCAACTATCTGATTTTGATAAATATCCCACGCCGCACCAATGTCGCCGCTCCACGTAACTGCCGCTGCACGTTGCTGACCAGCGTATGTCGAACGAGTCAATATATATTGTCGTTGAGGGTTTTCCGATTTGAGAGCGTCTGCTTTCAGCATATCGTGGATTTGCGTCATTTCAACAAGCGAAAATGCGTTCAAATATCTGTCCCACGAGCCAAGATAATTTCGTCCTGTGGTTTTCAAATCATATTCGGTTGATTCTTTTGTAAGAGCATTGGTGATGTCTGGCTCGGTGGAATCGAACCAGTAGCCGTCCCAGCCACAGGAAGCAACGCCGTTTTTCAGGTATTCGTAGTATAATTTTGTCGCTTCGGGATTGAATGGGTCGTAGTATTTGAAATCGCCCCAACCTTTTTTGTTGAACAAATATCCTTTCGATTCAAAATCCTTGTACATTGGAGCGTTAGGACCAACGCACGGCCAGCAGGAAATCATCGTGTGGAAATTCATAGCTTCAACCTCGTCAACCATTGCCTTGGGATTCGGGTAGCGGTCTTTGTCGAAGTACATTCCGCCCCAATCGTGCAAGCCGCCCCACCAGTTCCAGTCTTGAATCAGCACATCGATTGGGTAGCCAAGCTGACGGTATTTTTTTGCAATAGCAATGTATTCCGCCTGAGTGTGATAATGTTCCTTTGACTGCCAATAACCATACGCCCATTTGCCGAACATTGGCGCTTTGCCAGTAAGGTAGCGGTAGCCAGAAATTATGTCGTCGGCATCGTCGTCAACAATCACGTAATAGTCAAGATTGTCGGCAACTTCGGACCACAGCGTACAGCCATTTTCGTCGTCGTTGAACGTCGTTTTTGAATAATTATCCCACAAAATACCGAATCCCGCCGTTGACCAAATGAACGGAATAACCGCGTCGGTATTGGTTTGCACAAGTTTCTCGGAATGACCGCGGTAATTCAAAATACCGCTTTGGTTTTGTCCCAAACCATAAATTGCCTCACCTTCGGCAAGCGTGAATGTTTGTCCAATACTAAACGAATTTTCACCATTCTTTTCATTTATGTATGGTGTAAAATTGGCAAAACCTTTTTCCGAAACGATTTCTTTTCCGTCGTTTTTGTATGTGATGGCACCCGTGTGGGCGTCAATTTTCACGCTTAATTCTGTTGACTCTATAAGAACGTATTTTGATCGCTCAACAGTTCGGAACGACACTTGTTCCAATGAATCAACCACGACCATCAAACTTTTTTTCTCCAACGTACCGTTCAGCGGACATTTTTGCACACGAACCACGTCATCTTTATAAAATTGCACCTGCACGATGCACGAATCGGTCTTGACTTGCACACCATTTTGAATTTCAGTTACTTCGGGACTTGAACAGCTGAACAAGCCGATGACTGCAACGAGAAAGAGGATACATATTCTTTTCATATGATTAAAGATTCTTTACAATTTATTGTTTTTGTAAAGAACGTGAATTTTTTCATTTTCGCAAAGAAATAGTTGCTTTTTAGTAAAAAAAATGTTGTCTCTTTGATACGATATTGTTTAAATAGTTTTTAATACTATTCTATAATAACTTTAAACGATTTTTTGCCGACTTTAACAAAATAAATGCCATTTGTTTTTACCGAGAACTCTGTTGTTGCATAGTCTTGTGGATTAGCAACGTATAGAATTCGTTTGCCTTCGGCGTTGTACACCGCAATTTCCTCGTTTCTGTCCTGACACACGAATATTGTATGATTTGCCGCATATACTTTCGTTTGGGGCAGCACATTGTCTATAGCTACAATAAGTGCTTCTTTGAATTCTTTTATAGCTTCTTCGAGACGACGAACCTGAATGTCAATGTTTTGCTCCGAAGGATTTTCTTTATTGGCAACAGTTTCGGCTGAATTACGTGCATTATTCAAATTCATATATTCTATGATAGGATATTGCCCGGGATTACTTCCCACACTGGCATTATCGAGCAACTGAGTAGCTTCTGCAATAAGTTCGAGCAGTTCGGCAAGCGTTGTCGTTCTTTGGTTCACCGATGCCTCAAAGTTTTGAATCGCTTCGTTGAGTGCCACAGTTTGCTGGTTTATATCATTTTGATTTCTTGCGTTTTCAAAAACTTCGTTCGCTGTTTGTATGGCATTACTGAATACATCGACGGCCGATTGCGGATATTGTCCGACTTCGTCGCCTATATTGCCATCTGCCGTAAGCATAGTGGCTCTTGCCGAAGAAATAGCTTCGGCCAACTTCGTTTTATCTAATTGTTTCAAATTGTTTATTGCATTTTGAAGTTTTGTCGTCGCCTGATTTACAATATTCTGATTTTCTATGTACAAATTACGGTCAACCGACTTGGCTTCGTTGAGAGCTGTTTTCATG
>JAEEGL015150818.1_pt1 | contig 51280 bp, 43 predicted proteins | sample 9134231 | NCBI WGS metagenome assembly JAEEGL01 (sample SAMN16246548, study PRJNA631951) | gut metagenome | biome: gut microbiome; feature: rumen; material: fiber-attached | host: Bos | place: Iran: Karaj | collected 2018-10
CAGAAGATTGAAATAATCACCATTGGCACTACGATCATGACAATTTCAAGGATATAAACGGCTGCGAAAGTTTTAAGGAACGACAGTTTTGGCCACACCACGCTACCAAGGAAATATAATGCCGGAGTAGCGATTACGGCAATCCACAAGGTTGCCTCAAGCCATTTGCCACCGCCAGGATAATTAATATTGGCAGCAAACTCATGAATCGTGGGCAGGAAATTAATCGGCCCTTCCACATCGGCTCCACCGCTCCAGGGCCACAGGATGGCAATGCGAGTCAAGTCGGCGAGTTGTGCGCAGATGGGGAACACCACAATGAAACCAATAACATATATCAAGAAGTTGGCCATGAATTTCTCGAAGGTCGACGAGGGCAACGAGAGATACTCAACACGTTTTGCCTTGTCTTTAATTCCGCTGAAGGCCAGCGAAGCAAAGATAACACCGGCGTAAGTAAACACCATGTAGACAATCGTATAGCGCATCATATAAGCGGGCATAGTTCTGTCGGCGCCAAAGATAAGGTTGCCGATAATCATCAGCAAGGCAAGTATGCCATAAATGCCCAAGATCGAGAACAGCATCATTCGCCAGTTCTCCACAACTTCTTTGCGAAGGGTAGCCACAAAACGGCTCCAATCGAATATCTGATTTTTCATAATATCTATATTTAATGTGTGAGTAACCGTTTATTTCTTATTGTGCAAACAAGGTGTTGACCACGTCGGGTTGCAACAGGGTGGCATTGAAGAGCATCTCCAAATCGGGCTGCGTCTCCTCGCCCGGCGCTGCCGGCACAACGGCGAGCGTGCCCATGGGGCTCGACTGCGTCAACAGCGGCTGGTCGCCTGGGCGCATCGGACGGAAAGCGAGGCGTGACGACACATCGGCGAGATTGGCGTTGAGCAGCACGCGGCTGTGGTCGATAATGACGACATGGTCGATAATCTGCTCGATGTCGCGCACCTGATGAGTGGAGAAGAGCATCATCTTGTCGTCGCTCATGGCCTGGGCCACAATTTTGCGGAACTGGCTCTTGCTGGGGATGTCGAGGCCGTTGGTCGGCTCATCCATGATGAGCACCTGGGTATTGGCCGCCAAAGCGAAACTCATGTACACCTTCTTTTTCTGGCCCATCGACAGCGAGTGCAGGCGTGCGTCGCGCTCCATCTCGAAGATGTCGAGATAGCGGTTCATGTCCTCAACGCTGAATCGCGGATAGAATGGCGAGTTGAGTTTGACAAACTGCGAGAGTGAGATGTTCGGGAAATCAAATTCCTCGGGGACGAGGAAGAGGTCGTTCAACGTCTTGGGGAGTCGCTGGCGCACGTTGTCGCCGTTAAGAGTGACCACCCCGTCCTTGGGCGTAAGCAGACCCGTCATTAAATAGATGAGGGTCGACTTACCTGCCCCATTCTTGCCAAGCAGTCCGTAGACATTTCCTGGTTGCAAGTCGAGGGAGAAGTTATTGAACAACTCACCGGAAGACTTGCCATAACTGAAACTGAGATTCGAAATTTGCAACATATCCTTTATTTTTAAGTGTTTATAATTACTTTAGAAGTCGCTTTACTGTGCTATTTTCATAGCGTTATAGTGTACTACTTTATTAGTACACTGCAAAGGTAATACTAAAAGATTCGGTTTTGCAAATTTTTTAACATTCTTTATGGATTTTCTTTGCGCAGGACAAAATTTCGGTGCAAAAAATGCCATCAAAGGATGGTCCCTTGATGGCACTGTGCGACGCGCGATACACGCGTTTATTTTATATATAAGGTGTCAGATGAGCGAAAGCACAATTTTCTTCACTTCCTCGCCCAGTTGCTCGGCACGCTGCATGGTGTGAGCCTCGCTGTAGATGCGGATGATAGGCTCGGTGTTGCTCTTGCGCATATGCACCCACGAGTCGTCGAAATCAATCTTCACGCCGTCGATGGTGGTCACGCGGCAGCCAGCATAGTGCTGCTCCACGGCCTTGAGGATGGCGTCGACGTCCATGCTCGGCTTAAGTTCGAGTTTGGTCTTGGCGATGCTGTACTGAGGATAAGTGGCCTTGAGTTCACTCACCGTCTTGCCGCTCTTGGCCAGCAAGGTGAGGAAGAGCGCCACACCCACGAGGGCGTCGCGGCCATAGTGCAACTCAGGATATATCACGCCGCCATTGCCCTCGCCGCCAATCACGGCTCCGGTGCGACGCATCTCGGTGGTAACGTTCACCTCGCCCACAGCAGCCGCCGTGTAGTTGCATCCATGAGCCTCGGTGACATCGCGCAGTGCGCGCGACGACGACAAGTTGCTCACCGTGGCACCCGGCGTATGCGACAGCACATAGTCGGCCACGGCAACCAGGGTGTACTCCTCGACGAAGAACTCGCCATTCTCCATGACGATGGCCAGACGGTCGACATCGGGGTCGACGACAAAGCCCACATCGGCCCTACCCTGCTTCATCAGGTCGCTGATGGCGGTAAGGTTCTCAGGAATCGGCTCCGGCGTGTGGCCGAAATTGCCTGTGGGGTCGCAAAACAGCGGGATGATGTTTTTCACTCCCAGCGCTTGCAGCAGTTTGGGGATTGCCACGCCGCCCACACTGTTCACGGCGTCGACAGCCACGGTGAACTCGGCACGCGCAATGGCGTCGCGGTCGACCAGGTCGAGGCCCAGCACAGCGTCGATGTGACGGCGCAGATAAGTGTAGTTCTTCTGCTCGCGGCCCAGATGGTCGACGTCGGCATAGTCGAAGTCCTCAGCCTCGGCGATGCGCAGCACCTCCTTACCCTCGGCATCGTTAAGAAACTCGCCATGCTCGTTGAGCAGTTTCAGCGCGTTCCACTGCTTGGGGTTGTGCGAGGCGGTAATGATGATACCGCCACAAGCGCGCTCGGCCACTACAGCCAACTCGGTTGTGGGCGTGGTAGCCAGGCCGATGTTCACCACATCGAATCCCATGCCGGTGAGTGTGCCCACCACGATGTTAAGCACCATGCGGCCCGACAGTCGCGCATCGCGACCGACGACAATCACATTCGATTCCACCTTGCTGTTGCGGCGCATAAAGGTGGCATAGGCCGTTGTAAACTTCACAATGTCGAGCGGCGACAGCCCGTCGCCCGCTGGTCCGCCGATAGTTCCGCGGATTCCGGAAATAGATTTAATCAGAGACATTTCTATTGAATATTACCCTATTAAACAGGCGTTAAATTTGCGAATGGAAGTAGCGCACGTGCCACAAGAACGGCACGACGTACGACAACTCCTGTGTCATGCCGTACTGCGATTTGACGATCAGGTTCACCTCGCACTCGGCGCCAAGATAGTTCATGGGCAACTGGATGCCGTAGCCCCACTGCGACGACGTGGGCAAGGTGAAGTCCTTATACAGGAAATAGGTGGGCTCGGCGCTCATGTCGAGTTCATTGCTCTGATAAGCAGCCATCACTCCAGTGCTGTACCAATTCTCGATGTTGTAGCGCGTGAAGCGGAAATAGATTGTCTGCGACGCCTTCGGACGGTCGTTCTTGCGGTCGCCGGCATTAATCACCTGCATGTAGACGTTTCCGTCGGGATCGATGCGATAGTAAGGAGCGTCGGCACCGGTTTCAAACACTGTGTCGGCAGGAATCTCGTTCATCACACGGAAGTTCGACAGATAAGCGTTGCATGCGTTTCGCTGTGCGTTCAGGCGGTCGCTATAACTCTCGCCGCCGCTGCAGGCCGCTAAAGCCAACACGCAAAAAATCAGGGATAATGATTTGATTATATTTTTCATATTCAATTAATTATCGTTATTGTTTTCATCAAGTTCTTTAAGTATGCGGTGGAATTGTTCCACAGCCCCGTCGAGCGTGCCGTAGTAGTCGCCCCCGGCAGCATTGGCGTGGCCCCCGCCATTGAAATAGCGTGCGCAGATATCGTTGACGGTGAAGTTGCCTATCGAACGACACGACACCCTCACTCGGTCTTCCTCCTGGCGCAAAAACACGCTCCAATAGATTCCAGGGATAGCCAGCGGCACATTCACCAGGCCCTCGGTGTCGCCCTTGCGATAGTTGAACTGGCGCAACTCGTCGAGCGACAGCGTGATGAGCGACACGCCATGGTCCATGTCGAGCACCATCTTTTCATTGAGCGCGTAGCCACGCAGCCGCAGGCAGTCGGCGCTGAAAGTGTTCATAGCCATGTTGTAGAGCCATTGCTTGTCGATGCGTCGCCGCATTAGCACGGCCTGAATCTCATAGAGTTCGGGGTTCTCGCAACCGAAAGTGAAGTTGCCGGTGTCGGTCATCAGGCCCAGATACAGGCACTGCGCCGCCACCTTGTCGACCATATTCAGCATTCTGAGTTGCATAAGCACACGGAACACGAGTTCGGCCGTCGACGATGCCTCGGGATACGAAATCATCACATCAAACTGGTTGTCGGGGTCGAGATGGTGGTCGATGAGCACGCGCGGAGCGCGGCTGCCCTCGATGCACTCGCCGAGTTTGTCGATGCGGCTCATTGTGTTGAAATCGAGGCAGAAAATCAGTTGCGCCTCGCTCACCAGGCGACGAGCAAGCGACTCGTTAATCGACATCACAGTGATATCGCGCACCCCCGGCACGAAGTGCAGCGAGCGCGGCACCATGTCGGCAGTCACCACATTGGCATTCTTGCCCAGGCGACGCAGCACATGGCACAACCCCAACGTCGACCCCACGGCATCGCCGTCGGGCGAGAGGTGGCATGTGATTACAATGTCGCGCACGCCGTTGATAAGTGAGCGCACCCGCTTAATCACATCGTCAGGTATAATGGATCGTATCATACTCTCAGTTCGAATTAATCAGCAAAGATAATGCAATTTTTCATACAATGCTCCCCCAGCCTAAGAGAATAATATTTTTTAGTGCAATTTTAAGTATTTTTGTGCGTGATGCTGTGCCGTGGATAGGCAACAATGCTTAATTTTGCAATTTAATTAATGTATAGCACAATGACACGACGACTATTATCACTCCTCACCATAATGCTGAGTTGCGCCGCTATCGCTGTGGCGCAGATTGTGACTCCGGTAAAATGGACCTCAAAGATTGTGATGACCGACGACACCCATGGCGTGGTGAACATCACAGCCACCATCGACAAGGGCTGGCACATCTACGGCCTCGAGTTGCCCGACGGCGGCCCGGTCCCCACCAGCGTGGAGTGGAAGACACTTAACGGCGTGAAACTCGACGGCAAACTCAAGCCGAGCCGAGCCGCCCATGAAGAACACGACAAGACGTTCGACATGAACTTGAAATGGTGGAGCGACAACGTGACGTTCACCCAGCCCTTTGTTGCCACCCAACCCAATTTCGACCTCAAAGGCTCGGTGCGCTTCATGGCGTGTAACGATGTCACGTGCCTGGCGCCCGAGACCGAAACCATCAGCGTGAAAGGCACGGCAAAGACCGAGGCCAAGCCCGAGGCTAACGACAGCGCCGTGGCTCAAGCGCCCGACAGCGTGCCCGCCCCCACTCCACTCCCGAGTGGCGACGTTGACACCTGGGCTCCGGTAGACTTTGCCGCCGCAGGGTCGGCAGCCGGCAATGCGCAGGTGAGCCAATCGTCGGTGAGCCTGTGGACATTGTTCTGGCTGTGCTTCTTAGGCGGACTGCTGGCGCTGCTCACCCCCTGCGTGTGGCCCATCATCCCCATGACGGTGAGTTTTTTCCTGAAAAAGAGCGGCAGCCGTGCCCGCGCCATCAGCAATGCGGTGATTTACGGCCTCGCCATCGTGGTGATATATGTGGCACTTGGACTCATCGTCACCAGCATATATGGCGCCAGCGCACTTAACGCACTGGCCACCAACGCGGTGTTCAACATCATCTTCTTCGTGCTGCTCGTGGTATTCGCCATATCGTTCTTTGGCGCGTTCGACATCAAGTTGCCCGAGTCGTGGGCCAACCGCATGGACCGCGCCGCAGAAAACACTACGGGCCTGCTGAGCATCTTCTTCATGGCGTTCACGCTGGTGCTGGTGTCGTTTTCGTGCACAGGCCCCATCATCGGCACGCTGCTTGTCGAAGCCGCCACGCAGGGCAGCCACATGGGTCCGGCAGTGGGCATGCTCGGCTTCTCGCTGGCGCTGGCCATACCGTTCTCGCTGTTCGCCCTGTTCCCCTCGGCACTGAAAAAGATGCCGAAGTCGGGCGGATGGCTCAACACGGTGAAGGTGGTGCTGGGCTTTATCGAACTTGCCCTGTCGCTGAAATTCCTCTCGGTTGCCGACCTGGCCTATGGTTGGCACATCCTTGACCGCGAGGTGTTCTTGTCGCTGTGGATTGTGATATTCGGCTTGCTGGGCGTGTATTTGCTGGGCGGCTTCCGCTTCAAGAGCGACTCGGCTGGCGACGGCTCAATAGGCGTGACACGCTTCTTCTTGGGACTTATCTCGCTGGCGTTCACTGTGTATCTGGTACCGGGCCTGTGGGGTGCGCCGCTGCGTGCCACCAGTGCCTTTGTGCCGCCGCTCTACACCCAGGACTTCAACCTCTACGACGACGGGCAGCGCAGTTACGACGACTTTGATGCCGGCCTCGAGGCGGCAAGGCGCAGCGGCAAGGCCGTGTTCCTCGACTTCTCGGGCTACGGCTGTGTGAACTGCCGCAAGATGGAAGGCGCCGTGCTCGACCTCGACGAGGTGAAGAAAAAACTCGCCGACGACTTCATCACCATCCAGTTGATGGTCGACGACAAGACCGAGATGCCGCAGTCGCGCTTTGTCGAAGAAAACGGCAAGCAGGTGGAACTCATCACCTACGGCGACCTGTGGAGTTACTTGCAGCGTCACAAGTTCGGCGCCAACTCGCAACCTTACTACGTGGTGCTCAACGACCGCGGCGACCTGCTCTCGGGTCCTTTCTTCTACAAGGAGGACAAGGACGAATTTATGAAATTCTTAACACAAGGACTTGAAAAAAATAAATAATGGCAAATAGTAGCAGAGAAGAAAAACTGGCGGCATTCGGACGCCTTATCGACGTGATGGACACCCTGCGCGCACAGTGTCCCTGGGACCGCAAGCAGACCAACGAGAGCCTGCGCCCAAACACCATCGAGGAAACCATGGAACTGGCCGACGCCATCCTGGCTGACGACCCGCAGGCCATCCGCAAGGAACTTGGCGACGTGCTGCTGCATGTGGTGTTTTATGCCAAGATTGGCGACGAGAAGGGCCAATTTGACATCGCCGACGTGTGTAACGCACTGTGCGACAAGTTGATTTTCCGTCACCCACACATTTATGGCAACGAGCATGCCGACACCGCCGAGGAGGTGCTCAACCGCTGGGAAATCATCAAGACCAAGGAGAAAGGCGGCAACAAGACCGTGCTTAGCGGGGTGCCCAAATCGCTGCCATCGCTCATCAAAGCCGAGCGGATTCAGGAAAAGGCCACCAACGTGGGCTTTGACTGGGAAAAACGCGAAGACGTGTGGGACAAGGTCAAGGAAGAACTTGCCGAGGTGGAGGCCGAACTGCGCAGCGACAACGAGGTGGATCGCGAGAAAGAATTCGGCGACCTGCTCTTCTCGATTGTCAATGCCGCAAGGCTTTACGGCGTGCGTCCCGACAATGCCCTGGAGAAAACCAACCGCAAATTTATCGGCCGCTTCAACTATATCGAGAGCCGCGCCAAGGAGATGGGCAAGAACCTTAACGAGATGACTCTCGCTGAGATGGACGAATTGTGGAACGAAGCAAAACACATGCATTTAGGAGAATAACGCCATGAGAGTGTGTGTAACCGAGAAACCCAGCGTGGCACGCGACATCGCGCGTCTGCTTGGAGCCAACGACCGCCACGAGGGCTACTTCGAGGGCAATGGCTACCAAGTAACGTGGACCTTTGGCCACTTGTGCTGCCTGAAAGACCCGGGCGATTACACCGACCGGTGGCGCAAATGGAGCCTGGTGGCCCTGCCGATGATTCCGCAGCGCTTCGGCATCAAACTCATCGACGAAGAAAACTACATAAAACAGTTCAACGTAATCAAAACCCTCATTGCCGCCTCCGACGAGGTGATCAACTGCGGCGATGCCGGCCAGGAGGGTGAGTTGATACAGCGATGGGTGTACCAAAAAGCGGGGTGCGACAAACCGGTGAAGCGACTGTGGATATCGTCGCTCACCGACGACAGCATCCGCGAGGGCTTCAACCATCTGCAGCCCGCCAGCGACTTCGACCGCCTGTACTATGCCGGCTTGTCGCGCGCCATCGGCGACTGGCTGCTGGGCATGAACTGCACACGGCTCTTCACCAACAAATATTCTCAGCCGGGCAATGTGCTGTCGATAGGGCGCGTGCAGACCCCTACCCTCGCACTCATCGTGGCCCGCTATCGCGAGATTGCAAACTTCACCCCCGAGGATTACTGGGAGATAAAGACGCTGTATCGCGGCGTGACGTTCAACTCGACCCACGGCCGCTACAAGAGCGAGGCCGAGGCCACCCAGGCCATGGAACTCATCAAGCCCCACGAGTTGACGGTGGGAAAGATCGAGAAGAAAAACGGCCGCGAGGCACCGCCGCGCCTGTTCGACCTCACGAGTCTGCAGGTGGAGTGCAACAAAAAATTCTCGTTCACTGCCGATGAGACACTCAGGCACATCCAATCGCTCTACGAGAAAAAAGTCACCACCTATCCTCGCGTCGACACCACCTACCTGAGCGACGACATCTACCCCAAGGTGCCGGGCATTCTGCGCGCCATGGTGCCCTATCAGCCGCTCACCGCCCCCATCCTGGCCGCGCCCAAGGTGCCGAAGTCGAAGAAGGTGTTCGACAACAGCAAGGTGACCGACCACCACGCCATCATACCCACCGACGTCGATCCGCGCAACGCCACGCTGAGCCACGACGAGAAGCGGGTCTACGACCTGATTGCCAAGCGGTTTATCGCAGCGTTTTACCCCGATTGCGAGTTTGCCACCACAACCGTCATGGCCGACATCAACGGCCAGGAGTTCAAAGCCACCGGCAAGGTGATTCTGAAAGACGGCTGGCGAGCCATATATAAAAAGGAGAAGGACACCACGGCCGACGACAACAAGGGTGCCGACGACGACAACGGCGAAATGCCCGAGATGCACGAGGGCGAGCATGGCCCGCACGAGCCGTCGCTGCTGAAGAAAGCCACGCAGCCTCCCAAGAACTACACCGAGGGAACGCTGCTGCGCGCCATGGAGACCGCCGGAAAGGCCGTCGACGACGAGGAACTGCGCGAGGCCATGAAGGAAAACGGCATCGGCCGGCCCTCGACCCGCGCGGCAATCATCGAGACGCTGTACCGCCGCCGCTACATCCGCAAGGAGCGCAAGAGCGTGATCCCCACCCCAGCAGGCATGCAACTCATCGACACCATCAAGGAAGAATTGCTCAAGAGCGCCAAACTGACGGGCTTGTGGGAGAACAAGTTGCGCAAAATCGAGCGCGGTGAGTTTGACGCCAAGCAATTTCTCGACGAACTCAAGCAGATGGTTACCGACATCGTGAGCAATGTTATTCGCGACCAGGGCACAAGCATCGTCATCGAGCAGGACACGCCCAAGCCGCCCAAGAGCGGCGCCGGCGCTGCCAAGCGCCCCCGCCAGCCACGCATCAAGAGCGTCGAGGAGATTCCCTGTCCGGTGTGCCACCGCGGCCATCTGGTGAAAGGTCGCACAGCCTACGGCTGCAGCGAGTATCGCAACGGCTGCCATACCGTGCTTCCCTTCGACAAATACCCTGCCGACCTCACGCCCGCCAAGTTGCGCAATATGGTCAATAAAGAATTCAAACAACAATGAGCGCACAGTTACAGTATGCCCTTGCCATCGTCATTGTGGCGTGCGCAGTGCTCCTCGCGGTGCGAGCGGCGGTGAATTTGGTTCGTGGCAAGAAATCGGCATTAAACGCTTGCCAGTCATGTGCTTTGCGCGAGAGTTGCACGCGTGCTCAAAGTGGGGCGATAAAAAAATGTGACGAGAAAGTTGCACAATCCAGAAAATAATACTAATTTTGCAGTCACATTTGAGCAAGGTCGCATGGATGAGTGGTTTAGTCACCGGTCTGCAAAACCGGGCACAGCGGTTCGAGTCCGCTTGCGACCTCAAACAGCAAGGCCAGTCTACTGATAATCAGCAGGCTGGTTTTTTGTTGCCCCGAATAGTTTCACAAAAACCTCACATTTTATTCTAAAGCCGCAAACTCATCAGTCGACGGCTCAACCATAATTCGTCCACGCTCACCCCACCAACGCCGAGCACCACCATTCAACGAATAATGTCAACCACATAACGCACTGCATCGGCCTGTCGGGTGGGTGAAACGGCTGGCGTTATGATAGTTTTTTGGGCGATGGGTTGTGTATTACGGGAGGGTTTTGTAAATTTGCCGAAAAATGACGAGTTATGAAATTTATATCTTGGAATGTTAACGGTTTGCGAGCCGTTGTTGGCAAAGGGTTCAGCGATATATTCACCAATCTTGATGCCGACTTCTTTTGCCTTCAGGAGACTAAGATCCAGGCTGGCCAACTCGACATTGAGTTTGACGGCTACCGCAGTTACTGGAATTACGCCGACAAGAAGGGCTATAGCGGCACGGCAATTTTCACACGCCACGAGCCGCTGAGCGTGGCTTACGGCATCGGCAAGGACGAGCACGACCACGAAGGCCGTGTAATCACGCTTGAGATGGCCGACTTCTACCTGGTGACGTGCTACACACCCAACAGTCAGGACGGTCTGCGCCGCCTCGACTACCGCATGACGTGGGAAGAGGATTTTGCGCGCTATCTGCATGAGTTGGATGCGAAAAAGCCGGTGATTGTGTGCGGCGACCTGAATGTTGCCCATCAAGAAATCGACCTGAAAAACCCCAAGACCAACCGTCGCAATGCGGGCTTCACCGATGAGGAGCGCGAGAAAATGACGCAGTTGTTAGGCTCGGGCTTCGTCGACACCTGGCGCCACCTCAACCCCGACGTCACCGATGTGTACTCGTGGTGGAGTTATCGCTTCCGTGCCCGCGAGAAGAACGCCGGCTGGCGCATCGACTATTTCCTGATTAGCGAGCGTCTGCTGCCACGACTGGCTGGCGCCGCCATCCACACCGAGATTTTCGGCAGCGACCACTGCCCAGTGGAGTTGACAATAACTTGATAATTTTTACGACAATGAACAAATATTTCAAACGTGCGTTAATCCTCGACATGGCATGCATCGCCGTGGCGCTGGTTGTGCTGTATCTTGCCAATAACGGCATTATTTCTTTTCCGTGGCTGGTGACGGGCGCCATCATAGCGTTGCTGCTGCTCATATGGTCGCTTGTAACGCTGATGAAGGCACGCCGCCTGAACCGCGAACTCATTGCCGCCTACGAGGCCGAGATGGCTAAAGCCAAACAGGCCGAGGAGGCCGACCAAGCCGAGGAAAACGAGGAAACCGAGCAGGACGAGAAAGCCGAGAAGGAGCAAGCCTGATGACGCCGTCGCGCCTGCACTTGCTCGACACTGCCGCTGTGGCCGGGATTGAGTTGCCCAAGCAATTCACCTGGCCGTTCCACTATGTGCCCCACCCTCTTGCCACGCTTGCCGCAAGCCGTGTAAATGATTACATCTCTTGCCAGCCACAGTGGCACGACGAGTTGCGCCGTGGCAAGATGCTGGGTGTGCTTGTGGTTAGCGACACCGGTGGCCGGCTGGGCTTTGTGGCCGCTTTTTCGGGCCTGCTGGCCGGCAGCAACGATCACGACTATTTTGTGCCGCCCATCTACGACCTGCTGGCCAAGGATGGCGTGTTCAAGACTGGTGAAGAGCAACTTAACGCCATGTCGCGCCACATCAGCGGGCTTGAGAAGTCGGCCGAGCGAGCCGCCCTGTTGCGCAATCTCACTGACGCACAAGAGGCTATGCAGCGCGAGGTAGAGGCTGCCAAGCAGGTTATTACCGTGGCCAAGGAGCGCCGCCATGAGTTGCGCGCCACACAGGCACTCAGCGACAGCGAGCAGCAAGCGCTGTTGCTTGAAAGTCAGCATGAAAAGGCCGAATACAAGCGTTTGCGCAAGCGGCATCAAGCCATTATCGACGACATCCAGAGCCAGTTGGGAGCCCTCGACGACGAGATAGCACAACTGCGCCGGCAACGACATGCCCTGAGCGAACGCCTGCAGCAGCAACTGTTTGCGCTCTACACCGTGCATAACGCGCGTGGCGAGTGCCGCAACGTGGCGAGCATCTTTGCTCCGGCCATCCCGCCCGGCGGCACCGGCGAGTGCTGTGCGCCCAAACTCCTTGAATACGCTTACCGCAACGCCTTGCGCCCTGTGTGCATGGCCGAGTGGTGGTGGGGCGACTCGCCACAGGGCGAGGTGCGTCATCACGGCCACTACTACCCCGCTTGCCGCAGCAAGTGCCTGCCAATGCTCACTTTTATGCTTCAAGGACTCGACGTTGAGGCAAACCAACTCGCCACGCCAGTGCGTGACGCCGAGTTACACGAGTTGTACGACGACGCGTGGCTTACCGTGGTCGACAAGCCGGCCGGCATGCTCAGCGTGCCCGGCAAACTGATGGATGACTCGGCCTACACCCGCTATCGCGAGCGCCATCCCGAAGCCACCGGCCCCATTGTGGTGCATCGTCTCGACCAGGAGACGAGCGGCCTGCTGGTGTTTGCCAAGGACAAAACCACGCACAAGGCGCTGCAAGAGCAATTTGCAAAGCATGACATTGAGAAATGCTACATCGCGCTGCTCGACGGCATCCTGACGAGCGACGAGGGCGAAGTTGAGTTGCCCATGCGGCCCAACGTGGACGACCGCCCGCGACAGATGATCGACCATGAGCACGGACGCCCAGCCCACACACTCTATCGTGTGCTGGCTCGCGAGAATGGCGTAACACGCGTGCTGCTGCGCCCCTTGACCGGCCGCACCCACCAACTGCGCGTGCATGCCTCGCACCACGCCGGGCTGAACACTCCCATCGTGGGCGACCGCCTGTATGGCACGCCGGCCGCGCGACTCATGCTGCATGCCGCGAGCATCACCTTCACTCATCCGGCCACCGGCGAGCGCCTCACCATCGAGTCAGCGCCACCATTTTGACAACAAAAACGATGCGAAATTGACTTTTTTGAAGTAAATTTGCCAATCATTTACGCACCAGATATGAAATTTGGATTCTTACTTTTTCTGTTAATACCCATCTTGGGACACTCCTATGTGTGCTGGCGGCTGTGGCACCTATTGCCCTTGACACCGGCACTGCGCTGGCTTGCCGTGGTCCTGGCCACGGTGATTCTGTTCAGTTTTTTCATCCTGTTTGCCGCCGACCAGAGCCGCATGCCGTTGTGGCTTTCGAGAACGATTTACGAAGTGAGCACCTCGTGGATGGTGATTATGCTCTACCTTTTCATGATATTTGTGGTGCTCGACCTGGGCCGGCTATGCCGCCTGGTGCCGTTGTCGCTGCTGCACAGCAATGCGGCAATGTCGCTGGGACTGCTGGCCGTGATGGCCGGGGTATTAATCTGGGGCAACTACCAATTTCGGCAAAAAGTGCGGCAACCGCTGCAACTGGCATCGCAGGGAAAGGTGGAGAAACCGATTAAGATAGCCATGCTCAGCGACTTGCACTTGGGTTATCATATCGACCGCAACGAGTTCGCACGCTGGGTCGACATCCTCAACGCCGAGAATCCCGACCTGATCCTCATTGCCGGCGACATTATCGACAGCAACGTCTATCCCCTTATGGCTGAAAATGTTGCGCAAGAGTGGAAACGCCTGAAAGCGCCAGTTTATGCCTGCTTGGGCAACCACGAATACATCTCGGGGGTGATTAGCGCGCGCAACTTCTTTGACGAAGCCGGCATACACCTGCTTCGCGACACGGTGGCAACCGTAGGCCCGCTGACCATCATCGGCCGCGACGACCGCAGCAACCGGCACCGCAAGTCGCTGAAGGAACTCACCGCAGGCGTGTCACCCGACACCTACACAATTTTGCTTGACCACCAACCATATAACCTCGAGGAGGCCGAGCAGTGTGGCATCAACTTCCAGTTCAGCGGCCACACCCACTATGGCCAAGTGAGGCCCATCAACCTGCTTACACGCGCGATGTACGAAGATGCCTACGGCCCGTGGACACGTGGCAACACAGTGTATTACGTGAGCAGTGGCATGGGCATCTGGGGCGGCAAGTTCCGCATCGGCACCTGTTCAGAATATATAATTGCAACAATAAAACCATGATACCTACACCTTATTATATCGTATACGAAGAGAAGTTGCGGCGCAACCTCAACTTGATTAGCCGCGTGAGCCGTGAGAGTGGCGCAAAAATCATCATGGCGTTCAAAGCCAATGCGCTGTGGCGCACTTTCCCCATCTTCATCGATTACGGCATCTGCTCCACGGCCAGTTCGGTCAACGAGATGCTGCTTGCCAACGATGAGTTGCAGTGCAAGGCTCACACCTATTGCCCGGCCTACACCCCCAAGACCATCGAGAAATACGTGGCCGGCAGTTCGCACATCACCTTCAACTCGGTGGCGCAATATGAGCGCTTCCGCGATGTGGTCGAGCGCCACAACGCCGCCAAGCCCGCCGAGCGCGTGAGTTGCGGCTTGCGCATCAACCCCATGTGCTCGATTGTGGAGACCGACATCTACAACCCTTGCTGCCCCGGCTCGCGCTTCGGCATCACGGCCGACGCGCTGACGTCGCTGCCCGACGGCATCGAGGGCTTCCACTTCCACGCCCTGTGCGAGAGCACGTCGTACGACCTGGAGCAGGTGCTCCGCGCCGTGGAGCAGCAATTCGGGCAATTCCTGCCGCAACTGAAATGGCTGAACATGGGCGGCGGTCACCTGATGACCCGCAAAGGCTACGATGTAGATCACCTGATCGGCTTGCTGAAAGACTTTGGGCAGCGTTATCCCAACCTGCAACTGATTTTGGAGCCGGGCAGCGCATTTTGCTGGGAGACGGGCGACCTCGAGGCCACCGTTGTCGACATCGTGGAGAACAGCGGCGTGCGCACAGCGATTCTCGACGTGTCGTTTGCCTGCCACATGCCCGACTGCCTGGAGATGCCCTATAAGCCGCGTATCACCCAGGCTCTCAACGAGGTAGATCCAAAACTCCCCACCTACCGCATGGGCGGCAATTCGTGCCTGAGCGGCGACTATGTGGGCGACTGGAGTTTCGACCACGAACTGCAAGTGGGCGAGCGGCTCACCTTTGAGGACATGAACCACTACACAACAGTGAAAACTAACATGTTCAATGGAATTCACCACCCCGCCATGGTGCTGGAGCGCCTGGACGGCGCGCGTGTGGTGATGCGCGAATTCACCTACGACGACTACAAGTCGCGCATGGACTAATAAATCAGCAGGCCTGCGATTCCGGCGAGAATTATCACCACGATGGGATGGATGCGGGTGAAAAACACCACGCAGAACGATGCCACGCACAGCGCGATGGAAATGAGCCGCTGCGAGATGTCGTAGCCAAAGTTCTCGCTGTTCATCAGCAACAATGCCGCCGAGGCAATCAGGCCCACCACCACGGGCCTCAGCCCTTTGAAAGCGCCCTGAATAAGGACGCTCTCTTTGTGGTTGGTAATATAGTGGCTTGCCAAGAGAGTGAGGATAAACGGCGGGATTACCACGGTAAGCGTCGCCACAATCGAGCCCCACACACTGCCGGTGACCACGTAGCCGATGTAGGTGGCGCTATTGATGCCTATCGGGCCGGGCGTCATCTGCGACACGGCCACAATATCGGTAAACATCTGGCTCGAAATCCAGCCGCTCTGCACCACCTCCCGCTCGATGAGCGACAGCATGGCATAGCCGCCACCGAAGCCGAAAAGCCCGATTTTCAGGTAGGCCCATATCAGTCGCAAATACTCATTCATGGCTCACCGGGGTTTTACGTTGATTAGCCAACTTGCGCACATGCATCACATAGCCCACCACCGCGCCGAGCACAATGTAGAGTATAGGGCTGGAGATGACGGGTATTCCCGAATAAATAAGCAACGCTACGGCCACTGGAATTATCACCGTGCGCCACGTGATGCCGGCAGCGCGCGCCGTAGTGATTACCGGTGCAACAATCAGGGCCACTACAGCAGGGCGTATACCCTTAAAGATGCGGCTCACGATGTCGTTGTTTTTGATTACATCGGGCGTCAGAAATATCGCTATCGCCAGAATAATGAAGAACGACGGCAGGATGGTGCCCAATGCCGCCACTATGCTGCCGCGCAAGCCGCGCAGCCGGTCGCCAATCACGGTGCTGATGTTTACCGCCAGGATTCCCGGCATCGACTGCGCCACAGCGAGCAGGTCGAGGAACTCCTCTTTTTCAATCCACTTGTGGTTGTCGACAATCTCACGTTGAATGATAGCAATCATCGCCCATCCGCCGCCGAAGGTGAACAGGCCAATCTTGAAAAACGTGATGAAGAGTTGCCAATAAAGTGTCATTGCTTTTCGATGGCGCTGAAAAGTTCGGCGAGCAAATACATGCTTCCACCCACATATATCACGTCGGTGGCCAAGGCATCGCGCTTTGCGGCAGCCAGGGCTTCGCTCACATTACCGTAAGGGCTGCCATAGAGCCGATGCATGTGGGCCCGCTTGGTTAGCGAGTTCACTGAGAGCGACCTTGGTGTTTGAGCCTGTGTGAAATAGTAATGTGCGTCGGCGGGCAAGATGCTGAGAATCCGCTCCACGTCTTTATCGGCCATAAAACCAAGCACCATGCGCAGTGTGCGATATCGCAGTTGCTTGAGTTGCGACATCACCTGGCGCATAGCGTCGGGGTTATGTGCCGAGTCGCACAAGATTAGCGGACGCCGGCCCAACACGGTCCATCGTCCACGGAAGCCAGTAAATGCCTGCACGTTGCGGAGTCCATGTTTCACACTTGCCATGTCGATGGCCACACCCTCGCTCTTGAGCACCTCGATTGCCGTGAGTGCGGTAGCGACATTTTTTACTTGATAGTCGCCGATTAGGTCGCAATACAATGTGCCATAAGGGCGATTATGGAACAGCATCAGCCTGCCACGCTTGTGCCACCCTTGCACGTAAGGCTGCTCGCTGGCAAAGGTGATGGGCGCCTTCATTTTGGCGGCTCGCTTAACAAACACCTCCCTGACGCCGGCTTGTGGTGCCTCGCCAATGACAACGGGCACTCCCCGCTTGATTATGCCGGCTTTCTCGCCAGCAATCTCCTCGATTGTGTTGCCCAGCAGATTGGTGTGCTCAAGCCCAATGTTGGTGATGATACTCAGCATCGGGGCCACGATGTTGGTGCTGTCGAGGCGACCTCCCAAGCCAGTCTCGAGTACGGTGTAGTCGACGTTGTTGTCGGCAAAATAGCGCATGGCCATCACCGTGGTAAACTCGAAAAAGGTGGGTGTGTCGGCTGAGTGGAGTGTTTGATATTTCTCAACAAAGTCAATGACGTATTGTCGTGGAATCATGGCACCGTTGATGCGGATTCGCTCGGTAAAATCGACGAAATGAGGCGAGGTGTACAGCCCCACCTTATATCCCTGTGCTTGCAGCACGGCAGCCAGCATATGCGCCACCGAACCCTTGCCGTTGGTACCGGCAATGTGGATGACGCGCAGTTGGTCCTGCGGATTACCGAAGGCCTGGGCCAGGCGCTGCGTCACTTCGAGGCCTGGCTTGTAGCCCGAAGCGCCCTGCCGCTCAAACGAGGGGCGCTGGGCGAAAAGGAAGTCGATTGTTTCCTGATAAGTCATTGTCGTTAGTAAAAAACAAAAAATGCAGTGAGGCTATAAGCCGGGTTATGTAGCCACAACAATGTGTGGCCGCCTGTCATTTATCTGTCCGCGCCGTTGCCGACGTGGTATAGCGGTCTACCCTCCGCCAAGGGCGAGCAACCCTTATTCGACGGTATACTTGACCTTGCAACTCGCAGGAGATGCGGCACGCGGTGTCACCATCGCGCCCGGTGGGCTCTTACCCCACCTTTTCACCCTTACCCGACAATGTGCCAGGCGGTTATTTTCTGTCACCCTGCCCCACAGTCACCCATGGCTTCCAGTTAAGAAGTGCGATGCTCTGTGTTGCCCGGACTTTCCTCTCGATACCCGTTGCCAAGTGACGAGCGACAAGCCACCCCACTGCATTCGGCCTGCAAAGTTACTGCAAGTTGAGCGCAAAACCAAATTTATTTGGTTTTTGCCGAAACGCCGCGTAACTTCGACGATAGTCAACATTACTGCAAGGCGAGTGCAATACAAAATGAAAAAACATAATTTTTCAATTTTTCAAAACTACGGATTAATCTGAGTCGCTTCGCGAGAACCACGAAGTGCTCACGACCGAATGGGAGCCCGGAGGGCAAGCGAAGCGCAGTAAATCGAACAAATCTTAACAAAATCTCACATTGGCAGAAAAGTGCGCCCTAACGGGCGGAACCACGAAGTGCTCACGACCGAACGGGAGCCCGAAGGGCAAGCGCAGCGCAGTAAATTTATCAATTATAAAAATTTCACGACCTAATGAAAAAAAATTTGTTAGATTTGTAAGATTTCTGCCCGTAAGGGCACTCCTATCATCTAAAATATTATTGTCATTCATTGTATTTATTTTACATTGCTGTCCGGGAAAACTATTCACAGACTTGCAAATGTGCGATCCTTATTTAGGGTGTGTCATAATGATGGTTATATCAACAATGTAGGGACGTGCCATGGCACGTCGTGCACAATCCCTGGGTGTTTACGGCCTTTACTCCACGACGCGCCATGGCGCGTCCCTACAAATTTACATCGCTGTATAGTAAAACTATTCACATAACATCAAAGGGTGGTATCAACAATGTAGGGACGTGCCATGGCACGTCGTGCACAATCCCTGGGTGTTTACGACCTTTACTCCACGACGCGCCATGGCGCGTCCCTACAAATTTACATTGCTGTATGGAGATCTGTGGAGGAGATAAAAAAAGAAAAGTGGCAACCAGTAGCGATTAACCACTTTCAAAATGAAACTCAGAATGTGATTCCGTTGGGATTCGAACCCAAGACCCACAGCTTAGAAGGCTGTTGCTCTATCCAACTGAGCTACGGAACCCAGTATCATTTTGGCGTCAAGCCCAAAATTTCGTGCAAATTTACAAAATAATTGGCGAACTGATTACATTTTTAATAACAAAAATCAACCATCAAATATAAAACCCTGCTATACAGTGTTTTATGTTAAAACCTCTAAAGTGTAAAATACCCTTTATTCCGCAAAAAAGTTTCTCTTCGAGGCACGTTCCTATCGCTGTCATGTGACCAAGCGTCGACCCCCTCAGAGGCACTCACATGGTCTCACACACAAAGTCGGATCTACGAGCCGCCTGCGTCATCGACGCTAATCAATGAAACGATCCTTTTGCTCAATTTAGGAACTCAAGTTAAATGAATTGTCGCAGGGCATCCATTATCGCGCTGGCAGGTTGGTAACCGCTTTGCTGCCACACCAGAGTGCCACTTTTAAAAATCATCAATGTGGGCACCGCACGAACTTGATACTGCTGGGCCAACGCCTGATTTTCGTCAACATCAACCTTGATAATCGTCGCTTGGTCGCCAATCGCCTGCTTGACCTCTTCAAGCACAGGATGCATCATTTTGCAAGGGCCACACCAGGTGGCAAACATATCGACGAGAGTGGGTCGATCGCTGGCAATGAGTTTTTCAAAATTATTCATCTTCGTCAAATACAATATTATAATAAGGTGGATCAACAAATAAGACCGTAAGCGGTTCATCTCCGATTGTCATCCGATGGGTATCGGCCAGAAAGGCGTCGATGAATTGCTCACGTGAACTCGCCTTTGTCGCAAGTTCAATTATATGCGTTATCAGCAATTTTGGTGCCAAGCACAGCACAGCGTCGACGTAGCGCGTGTTGGCCATCTCGACGTCGCACGCCTGGCATTGCACCAAACGGCCGCCGTCGATACTCACCACATTGTTGATAAGCAACTTGCCGGGAAGCAGCGTGTAATTAGCGATAAACTTCAGCATCACTCACGTTTTGAAGGCATGTGTGTGGCGTTGGGCGATGCGACGACATGCGGCTGCACGCTCGACTTGTTGACACCCTCTTTGGGCTTGAAGCGCTGACGGTTGTCGGGTATGGCCGGCGGAGCAGCCGTGGTGACGCTGCGAGGCGCTGGCGCTTGGCGACGCTCGTAGAGCACCTGGCGGGCAAACGCACCGAAATTGCGCGCGTCGAAGTGTGTGCGTATCATGCTGATGCTGTCGAGATACAGGTAGGAGTCGCGCGGCACCTGACAACGGAAATAGCCATAGATGCGAGTTACGATGCGCGCGGTGTCGGCCTGCAGCACGATGCGCGTCCAGCCGTTAGACAACTTGTTACGGGTGACAATCGACGTGGCACCGTCGCCATAATCGACAGCCACAAGAGCCACTGCCGATGCCCCGACACCAGTGAGTTTGCAGTTAAGTTCGTAACGGTCGCCCGACTTGGTGTCCTGGTCAGGCTGGAAGTCAAACGGCAAGTAACTGTCGGTCAGCGCATGCGTAAGCGTCCATTGAGCGGGACCTTGCCAGATGTCGGCCGTGTCGCCACCCACAGTCATGGGGCGCTGATGCGGCACGGGGTTGACGTCGGGCGTGGGCTCGGTGCGCGACGGGCCTCCGGTGCGGTCGGTCTTGGCCTGTTCATCGCGCAGTTTCTTGATAGCCTTGTCGTAGACGTCGGTGTAAACGTCCATATTGTGGGCATACCACTCGAGCGACTTGTCGTAAAGTTCGGGGGTTACGCCGTGCTTCTCAAAAACCGACTGCTTAAGCACCATCATCGAGGAGTCGTCGGGGAAATCCGCCGACCGGATTTGCGTATACGCCTCGGCCTTGCACAAATCCACGAGCAGGTCGGTCATATCGCTTTCGCTGATAACGCCTTTGGGAGCCTTGTTGCAGGCACCCAGCATTATCATCACCGCAATGATGGCGAGAGTGTTAAGCAGGCGTCGAGTTAGCATCGTCGTCGGGGGTTGATTGGTTGTCGTCGGCCTCTTTTGCTTCGTCGGGAGCGAGGAAGCGTCGGTAAAACAGAATCAGCACAATCACGCTTACCGACAGGGCAGCGTCGGCCACGTTAAATACCGGCTGGAAGAAGATGAAGTGATCGCCACCGATTTTGGGAACCCATTCAGGCCAGTTCCACTCCACAAGGGGGAAATAGAACATGTCGACCACGCGTCCGTTGAACGCCGAGGCGTAACCGCCGGCCTCGGGAAACAATTGCGCCACATCGGGCGGCAGCGGTGCGTCGAAAATCATGCCATAGGCTATGCAATCGAGCACGTTGCCCAAAGCCCCGGCGGTAATCAGTGCCACACAGGCGACATATCCACGCGAGATGTCTCTGCGGTGGCGTATCTTGAACAAGTAGTAGCAAAAGGCGATGACGGCGATTATGCGAAACCAAGTGAGCAGCATCTTGCTGCCGAACTCCATGCCGAAAGCCATGCCATTGTTTTCGATAAACAACAGCCGGAACCAGGATGTTATCTCGAACTCCTCGCCATAGTAGAAATGAGTCTTGACCCAAATCTTTACGGCCTGGTCGATGATAATCACGGCCGCTATTAGAATAGCGGCAAAGCAACCATTAGAGAGTCGTTTCATCGTCAACCGTTTAGCGGCGCTTGCGTGCTTGCTCAATCTCTTTGCCCTCGAGCGAAGTGGTGGCATGAGGCACAGCGAGCAGTCGTCCCTTAGGAATCAGTTTGCCAGTAACGCGGCAGATGCCATAGGTCTTGTTCTCGATGCGTGTGAGTGCCGCCTGCAACTTATTGATGAACTCCTGCTGGCGTTGTGCGCGCTGGCCGGCTTCCTCCTTATTGAGCGTGGTGGCACCCTCTTCAAGAGCCTTGAAGGTTGGCGTGGTGTCATCGGCCATCATATTGGCCTTGAGCATCTCGAGGTTTTGGTTAGCCTGTTCGAGTTTTTCAAGAATCAGTGTCTTAAATTCTTGCAAATCCTCATCGCTATATCTGATAATCTCACTCATAACGATTTGTTATACGTATACTTATCTGGGCCGGGAATGGTCCCAGCCCAGAAGTGGTTATTATTATTTGTTACTTTTTTCAACTTTTACGGCAAGGTCCCAGCCGTCCATGTCGAGCATGACCACGTCGTCGCCGCTCACCGGCTCCACGGTGATGTCGTCGGCAAGCACTTGGCGAGCGATATAGTCGCCATATTGCTTCACGGCATCATCGGTGCGCTCGTCGGGCGCGATTTTCACCACAATGCGGTCGGTGATGTCGAAGTCTTTGCCCTTGCGCACGTTCTGGATGCGGTTCACCAGTTCGCGTGCCATACCCTCGCGGCGCAACTCGTCGGTGATTGTGATGTCGAGAGCCACGGTCACGTTGCCATCGTTAGCCACGAGCCAGCCCGGGATGTCCTCGCTGATGACTTCCACGTCGGCGAGTTGGACGACAGCCTGCTGGCCAGCAATGTCGAGGGTCACCTCGCCATTCTTCTCAAACTCGATGATGTCGGGCTGAGACATGGTGGTGAGCGCTTGTGCCACACCCTTCATGATTTTGCCGAACTTCGGGCCGAGTTTCTTGAAATCGGGCTTGACGCGCTTCACGAGCATGCCCTCGTCGTTGCCCACGAGTTTGAGTTCCTTGACGTTCACCTCGTTCTTGATGAGGTCGCTCACAGCCATGATGGTGTCGCGCTGACGCTCGTCGGCCACGGGCACCATGATGCTCGTGAGCGGCTGACGCACCTTGATGTTCTGCTTGCGGCGCAGAGCCAGCACCATCGATGTGATGGCCTGAGCCAGGCGCATGCGCTCCTCGAGTTCGGTGCTGATAAGACTCTCGTCGGCCTCGGGATAGAGTGCCAGGTGTACCGAGTCGGCGCTGCCGGTGAGGTCGCGGTAGAGTTTGTCGCTGTAGAAGGGCGACACGGGAGCCATGAGCAGGGCCACGGTCTTGAGGCAAGTGTAAAGCGTCTGATAAGCCGCCAACTTGTCGGTGGTCATCTCCCCACCCCAGTAGCGCTTGCGGTTCAGGCGCACGTACCAGTTGCTCAGGTGGTCGCCAACAAACTCACTGATGACGCGGGCAGCCTTGGTGGGCTCATAGTCGTCGAAGTACTCGCGCACTTCTTTCACCAGAGTGTTGAGTTGCGAGATAATCCAGCGGTCAATCTCGGGACGGTCCTGCATGGGCACCTGCGGCAGGTCGGTATCGAAACCGTCGACATTGGCATAGAGCGCAAAGAACGAGTAAGTGTTGTAGAGCGTGCCGAAGAACTTGCGGCTCACCTCCACCACGCCAGCCTCGTCAAACTTGAGGTTGTCCCAGGGCGACGAGTTACTGATCATGTACCAGCGCAAGGGGTCGGAGCCGTACTGCTCGATGGCGCCGAAAGGGTCGACGGCGTTACCCAGTCGCTTGCTCATCTTGTTGCCGTTCTTGTCGAGCACGAGTCCGTTGGAAATCACGCTCTTATAGGCCACGTTATCCATTACCATTGTGGCAATTGCGTGAAGCGTGAAGAACCAGCCACGCGTTTGGTCCACGCCCTCGGCGATGAAGTCGGCCGGGAAGAAGCGCCCGCTGTCCACAGCCTCCTTGTTCTCAAACGGATAGTGCAGTTGGGCGTAAGGCATAGCACCGCTGTCGAACCACACGTCGATCAAGTCGAGTTCGCGCTTCATGGGCTTGCCAGTGTCGCTAACCAGCACAATGCTGTCGACGTACGGGCGGTGGATGTCGATTTTGTTATAGTTCTCCTCGCTGTAGTCGCCGGGGATGAAGCCCTTGTCCTTGTAGGGGTTCGACGTCATCACACCAGCCTCGACAGCCTTCTCGATTTCGTTGTACAGTTCCTCAATCGAGCCGATGCACTTCTCCTCGCCGTCGTCGTTACGCCAGATGGGCAGCGGTGTGCCCCAATAGCGGCTACGGCTCAGGTTCCAGTCGTTGAGGTTCTCGAGCCATTTGCCAAAGCGTCCGGTACCGGTGTGCTCGGGCTTCCACTTGATAGTGTGATTCAACTCCACCATACGGTCGCGTGCGGCCGTCGAGCGGATAAACCAACTGTCGAGCGGATAATAGAGCACGGGCTTGTCGGTGCGCCAGCAGTGCGGATAGTTGTGCACGTGCTTCTCGATTTTAAAGGCCTGGCCGTCTTGCTTCATGCGCACGCACATGTAGACGTTGAGGTCCTCGGCCTTGTTGGCGGCTGCCTCGTCGTATTTTCCGTTGACGGTGTACTGCGGGTCGTAAGCGTTCTTGACCCAAGCACCGGCATATTCCTTGTAGAGGTCGACGTTGACAAAGTTCTTCACAAACTCCTCGTCGAGGTCTTCGATGTTGTAATACTTTCCGCTGAAGTCGACCATGGGTCGCGTTTCCTGTTTCTTGTTAATCATGAACAAAGCAGGAACTCCGGCGGCGCGAGCCACAGCGGCATCGTCGGCACCAAAGGTGGGTGCGATGTGCACAATGCCGGTACCGTCTTCGGTGGTGACGTAGTCGCCGGGAATCACGCGGAAGCCGTTGTCGTTGGCAACAATCTTGCCATCGATTTTGTCAACCGGCTTCACCCATGGGAAGAATTGCTTGTAGCGCAACTCGAGCAGGTCGGTGCCCTTGAACTCGGCGATGACCTTGTAGGGAATAACCTTGTCGCCCGGCTTGTACTCGCTCAGAGGCTTCTCAGCGCCCTCGGGCTTGAAATAAGCGTCGACACGAGCCTTTGCCAACAGGTAGATGGCGGGCTGGCCGTTGTAGGGGTTGTAACTCTCGACGGCCACATAGTCGATCTTCGGGCCCACGCACAGTGCGGTGTTGCTGGGCAAGGTCCATGGTGTGGTGGTCCAAGCCAGGATTGCAACGTTCTCAAAGCCCTGGTCGGCGTTAGCCTTGATGGTCTTGAGCACGGGGTGGTCGGTGTCGAGCACCTCAAATTGCACGGTGCCCGTCTGATCCTTCACGTCGCGGTAGCAGCCCGGCATGTTAAGTTCGTGCGAACTCAGGCCGGTTCCGGCAGCAGGCGAATAAGGCTGGATGGTGTAGCCCTTATACAAGAGGCCCTTGTTGTAAAGTTGCTTGAGCAACCACCACAAGGTTTCGATATAACCGTTTTTAAACGTGATGTAGGGGTCCTTCATGTCGACCCAATAGCCCATCTTGTGAGTGAGGTCTTCCCACTCGTGGGTGTATTTCATCACCTCTTTTCGGCAAGTGGCGTTATACTCGTCGACGCTGATGGTCTTGCCGATGTCTTCCTTGGTGATGCCGAGAGCCTTCTCCACGCCCAGTTCCACAGGCAGTCCGTGGGTGTCCCAGCCTGCCTTGCGCAGCACTTGGTAGCCCTGCATGGTCTTGTAACGGCACACAATGTCCTTGATGGTGCGGGCCATCACATGGTGGATGCCCGGCATGCCGTTGGCACTGGGAGGCCCCTCGTAAAACACAAACGACGGTTGCCCATCACGCTCACTGATGCTGCGCGCAAACACGCCCTCAGCATCCCATTTTTCCAAAACCTCTTTATTGATATCTGAGAGGTTAAACTTGTTATATTCGTTAAATTTCTTCATATTTCCACTCTGTCAATGCCCCCTCACGACTGGGAAAAGGCACTGTTTTAAAATAATCTGCAAAATTAGTGTAAATCGCTTGAACGGCAAAACAAAACCGCCACGAATTTGCTTATACCTTATAAAAAAGGGGAAAACCTAAGACAGTAGTGCACTAATGTTGCATAAATTAGGCGGCGCTTCGGAAATGCCAAGCCTCAGCAAATCAAAAATAAATTTTTGTTTGCGTTTTCTTGCCATTGCGCTCGGTTTGCACTAATGTTGCATAAATTAGGCTGCGCTTCGGAAATGCTCAAATAAATTTGGCATTTCGCTCAACTTGCACTAATTTTGCAGCCGATTTTTGTAACAAAAACAATTACTTATCAAATAAACAACTGAAAATGAAAGCATTTGTATTTCCCGGACAAGGTGCCCAGTTTGTGGGCATGGGTAAGGATTTATATGAAAACAACGCCAAGGCTCGCGAACTGTTTGAGAAGGCCAACGAGGTACTGGGCTTCCGCATCACCGACTTGATGTTCAACGGCACCGAGGACGACCTGAAGCAAACCAAGGTCACTCAGCCGGCAGTTTTCCTGCACTCGGTGATTTTGGCACTCACTATGGGCGAGGAGTTCAAGCCCGACATGGTTGCCGGCCACTCGCTGGGCGAGTTCTCGGCTCTGGTGGCTGCTGGCGTGCTGCCCTTCGAGCAAGGCCTGAAACTGGTTGAGACCCGCGCGCTCGCCATGCAGAAGGCTTGTGAGGCTGCGCCGTCGACCATGGCTGCAATCATCGGCATGGACGATGCTAAGGTGGAGGAGATTTGCGCGTCGATCGACGGTGTGTGTGTCCCCGCCAACTACAACAGCCCCGGCCAGGTGGTTATCAGTGGCTCGATGGAGGCCATTGAAGAAGCCTGTGTAAAATTCAAAGAGGCTGGCGCAAAGCGCGCCCTGCCGCTGAAGGTGGGTGGCGCCTTCCACTCGCCGCTGATGGAGCCGGCTCGCGCCGAACTCGCAAAAGCCATCGAGGAGGCCGACTTCAATGTGCCCATCTGCCCCATCTACCAGGACGTTGACGCCCTGCCCCACACCGACCCCGAGGAGATCAAGAAAAACCTCGTCGCCCAACTCACCGCCCCGGTGCGCTGGAGCCATATCGTGGCCAACATGGTTGCCAACGGCATGACTGAGGCCATGGAACTCGGCCCCGGCAAGGTGCTGCAAGGCCTCATCGGCCGCACATGCCGCGACGTGGCCGTGAGCGGAATGGAATAAACGATTATCACACGCGAGGGTTAATATTCTGCATGACAGATTATTGACCCTCGTTGTTTAGGTTAAAAACAACTTTTCGAATGGATTACTTGTTACTGGTCATTGGCCTTGGCATGCTCCTGTTTAGCGCAAATATGCTCGTCGACTCATCGGTGGCAATTGCGCAACGGGCCAAAATATCAAACTTTATCATCGGCCTCACCATTGTGGGCATCGGCACCAGCGCGCCCGAACTGTTTGTGTCGATTTCGTCGGCACTCGAAGGCCATGGCGACATCGCCATGGGTAACGTGCTGGGCAGCAACATCGCCAACATCTTCCTGATATTGGGCGTCACGGCGGCCATCATGCCGTTTGCCATCGAGCGCGACCAGCAGCGTCGCGACATCCCGTTTGGCGTTGCCGCCGCAGTGATGCTGCTGTTGCTGGCCAACGACTCGTTCATACCCGGCATCTCGTCGAACACGGTGTCGCGTCTCGACGGCATCCTGCTGCTGGTGTTGTTTTTTTCCTACATGGTTTATGTAATTGTTTCCAAAGGAAAGAACCCGCAGGAGGCCATAGCCAAAGCCGACGAGCAATCGAAATCGCGCTTCACCGGCAAGCACCCCGTCTTGCTTTGGATTATCGCCATCGGTTCGCTGGCCTGCCTGATTTTTGGCGGCAATCTGTTTCTGGATTCTGCTAAGAACCTGGCCCGCAGTTGGGGCATGAGCGAGGCCGTCATTTCGATTACCATTGTGGCCGTTGGCACCTCGCTGCCCGAACTCATCACAGCCATCGTGGCCGCCACAAAGAACAACCCCCAACTCGCACTGGGTAACGTACTGGGCAGCAATGTGTTTAACGTGCTGATGATTTTAGGTGTGAGCGCCACGGTGAAGCCGCTGGAGATTGTGAGCATCAACATTGTCGACTATCTGGTGGCGCTGATGGGCGCAGTGCTCACCTACTTGGTGATTTTCACCTTTGGCAAGAATCGTTTCGACCGAATCGAGGGTATCGCCTTCTTACTGATTTACGTGGGTTACACCGCATATCTGCTGATGCGGTAAGAAGCCTAATATCGACACAAAAAAGGACGCGCATGGCGTCCTTTTTTGTTATCGTATTTTTTACAGGCCGCTATAGACTATTCCATAGCCCACCAGTTGGTCGTAACGGCCGCCGCTGGGACGATAGTACACGCGTATGAAATATTGGTTTGAGGTCTGGAATTTGTCGCCGTCGACCATCGAAGTCAGGCCTATCGACTGTCCTTCTGGAACCCAGAGATACTGATAGTTATACTGTCCTTGTTTGAGCATTACTTCAGCATGGTACATACCTGTCGACATGTCGTAGGTCATGAGTGCGCTGCGCGGGTCGTAGCCGTGTGTAAACTCGCCCTCGAGGAAGATGTTGCCGCCCGACAGCGGACCTCCGGCGTCGAGGGTGAAATGCGTAATCACATAGTCGGCCTCGACACGGCTGTCGTCGGCCATCGAGTTGCGTATGGTGAAGCGTCCGTGGCGCGTCTGGTCGTAGAGGTGCTGCAGTTCGCGGCGCGGCTCGTCGGTGTACAGCGTAGCGTGGTAGAAGGGCTCAAAATAATCAATTCGCTGAATGCCCATGTTGATTGTGCCGGTGTTGACGTGCTCAAAGCGGTGGTACTCATTTCCGGCGTTGAAGATGAGTTGCGGCATGTGTTCGTAGGTCACCTGCCCCACGGCCACCGATGTGGGTCTGCGCAGCAGGTGGTCCTCGTCGGTGCGCGTGTTCTGGCTCACCACGGTCAGCAAGTTGCTATATGGGTCGTCGATGGTGCCCGGCTTATAGTTGAGGTCAATGGCAAGTTGCTGATGCTCATTGTTGTAGTCAACATCGGTGCGTGAGGTGACTGTAGCCTGCACCCCCACCTTCACATCGGCCACCATAAAGCGTGTTTGGAACAGCACATGGTCAGGGTCGTCCTGCTCATAGACCTTCAGCAGATAGTTTCCGCTCTTGGTGATGCGCATATCGTCGTTTGGCAGCGCGAAAGTGTAGTTATAATAATGGGTGAACGTTGCCACACTCTGTGCATAGTCGGTGATGTCGGCATAGTTGAATCCGTCGACAAACTCGCTCTCGAACAGTTGCGACGGCGTCCAGTTGGCATCGCAATGCACCAGGCTGTAGCGCAGGTAATGCAGGTCGTAGTCGAGCAAGTCGAAACTGACGATGATGCGGTCGTCGCCATTGAGGTTAATCACCGGCGGCAGATAGGGGTTGCTGGCTGGATACACTTGCAGTGTGCGCACCGCCTCGTCGAAGACGCGCACGCTGGTACCGGGCAGCGATTGCGCCGCCACATTTAGCGCCAATAGGGCTATGGCAAGAGTCAGTATCTTCTTCATATCTTTGCAAATGAGACTGCAAAACTAATGCAAAGTTAAAAACTGCGCCAAGTTTTTTGCGTTTTTTTTCAGCAAGCCGTCGTTTACTGCCTTTGCAGCACGCCGTTGATGACGATGTTGAGGTCGATAGCGTCGATCCGTGCATCGCCGTTACAGTCGGCAGGCACTGGGGCTTTTTCGACGCCCAGGATGTGGTTGATGACCATATTCAAGTCGATGCCGTCGATTGTGCCATCCTCGTTAACGTCGCCATCGGCGTAAGGATTGTTGTGTAGCGCAGGCACGTTGGCATTGAGGAACGCCACGCGTGAACTCATCCACGAGTCGAGGCGGGTGCGGAAGTTGGTGAGTGTAGTACACTGTGTCGCCCAGCGCGTGTTGTCGGCCGTGCGCGAGAGAGCGAATCCGCGACCCTGCTCGCTGGCCACAAAGGCGTCGAAGCGGCTCATCACCTCTTGGTAGAGCGTTGCCGACACGAAACGCCAGCGGCGCTGATAGGCACGAACCATCGTTTTGTTGCTGTTGCTGAAGTAATTCCTGCCGAACGACCCAGTGTGAATGCGGCACCATGTGCCGGCGGTTTTCATGGCCGAATCGAAGTCCCACAGCAGTGGCATCTCCAACACCGTGCTGTCGCTGTCGTCGGCCTTGAGGAAATACTTGTTGGTGCCGCCCGAATCCTTGATGCCCAGGATGTCGTGGGCGAGAAGCCAGTTTGCCAGACTGGCCGCGTCGATGTAGTCGGGGTACGTACCGTTGAGCACCGACTGGTCGAAGGCGTTCATATAGGCACTGATGTATTCGGCCTGCTCCTCGGTGACGTCCTCGGGCTCGGGATACTTGTAAGTGTAGTTATACGACGGGTTGTGCACCGCCGAAACGATGTATGGCTCATTGTCGACCCACCAATATGGGTCGTGCTCGACGATAAAGCCCGATTTTTCGGTGACCAGCCGGCAGTCGTTGTTGCGTTTCACCTGTTCGGTAAGAAGATACATGCCGCGGTAATCGCCATTGAAAATCACGTTGACGTAGAGGCCCTGCGGTGTCCACGTCATACCCATTACCCGGCTGATGATGACACCGAATAGCGTAGTCACGTCGTTGTCCGAAATTAGGATCCAGTTTTTGTCGCTGTATCGCTTGTCGCCCCTTGCGAGCATGTCGCCTTTTTTCTGCAACTTGATTTTGTAAGGCTTTTTCGCGGCGTATGCGCTGCTGTTTCCGCGAATCTTGATGGTTGCCCCGCTCACACCGTCGACGTATGGCCCGCTGTCGTAAATCACGTCGCCGCTACGCCAGTCCACGATGTTGACACTCATGGGCACTTTTGTGGCGTTGGTGATGCCCATGCCCATCGCCCCGGCGGGGTGTGAGATATAGTCGCAGGTGGGCTCCTCGTGGTCCACCGTCTCGATGCACATCACAGGCAGCCCAAGCGAGCATATCGAGTCAAGCAACTCACGCCCCTGAGCGCAAGGAGAAGCAGCAATCAGCGACAATAAGCTGACGATAAATATTTTACCCAATCTCATAAAAACCTTTTATTATTTGTTCACTGGCTCATAATTTCCCAGTATCAACTGAATCATTATGTTCAGGTCTATACCATCAACTACGCCATCGCCATTCATATCGCCGAAGACATCACCATAATTAAAATGCAAACCATCCTGAATCTTTACAAACTTGCCCCAATATGGATTGTCTCTATACGTTTGTTCGCTGCCTGCAGGCACAACCAAGATAGTATTTGCATATGTATTTGACGAGAAGGTTGAATAATTAATCGTGGGTGGTGTTGTATAATTGCAATATATTATATCAATAGTTGCCAAAAAAGCATCGTATCCAAAATCGGTAATGCTATTGGGAAACGTAAGTGATTTAATGTAACAACCACGAAATGCCTCGCTCCCAACCTTTGTAACCGAATTGGGTATAATCAGCGTTTCGATGCGAGAATTGTAGAAAGCTTTTGACTGAATCGTGATGACATTATTAGGTATTGTTACTGTAAGCAAATTCTTACATCCAGCAAATGTATTATATTGTATTTCAGTAATACCCGTAGGGAGTGTCAACGTTCTCAGTTCGCTGCAACCATAGAATGCAGCATTGCCAATAGAAGTCACAGAGTTGGGGATATTCACCGAAGTCAAACTTCTACAATCATAGAATGCCCAGGAACCAATTGAAGTAAGCGCGCTTGGAAGTGTCACCGATGTCAATCCGCTACAGTACTGGAATACCGCGTCAGGCAATTTCTTAATAGAGTTAGGAAGTTCTACACTGGTTAGGCCGGTACAACCATAAAATGCGTACGTTCCTATGTATTTAACTGTATTTGGAATTGTCACTTCGGTTAAGTTAGCGCGATTATAAAAACAATAAGGTGAAACTGACTTTGTGCCGTCGCGCAGAGCAATCCTGTCATCTGGAATATTGCCCTTGTAGAGATAAGCCGCAGAACCGGCATACACAATGCCATCGGGCTGCGATTGCAACCAAGAAGTGCTCTCAAAAGCCTGCTCACCCACCGAAGCGACTGAGCTCGGAATTGTAATGTCCTTAAGCTTGTTGCTTTGATAAAAAGCTTGATACTGAATGGATGTGACCGTACTGGGTATGATCACCGAAACCAAGTCAGCGCAGTTTAGGAATGCATACTTGCCAATAGTTGTCACTGTATAGGTTTGGCCGCCATAAGTGACCGTACTGGGTATGTTCACTTCAGTGACCCCCTTATAATTCGTCGTGCTCCACGAATTTGTATTTTGATTATAGCCCTCCTCGTAAGTCACTGCGACCGTGGTTTCCGAAAGCAGTTCATACACAATGCCATTAACTGTAAAAGATGTTGAAGGCCCGCCCAAACAGCGAAGCGAAACTATTGAAATTAGCAAAAAAGCTAAAACTCGTATATTTTTCATAACTATATCTATTTTTTGCAAAGTTACGTTTTTTATCTGTATTATTTGGCATGATTTGTAGAAAAAATGACTGATGGAAGTGTGGTTTCATTGAACTAAAATGAGATTTCACAAAAAATGAGACGGAATTTGGAAATGTTTGGATATTTCTTCGTAAATTTGTAAACTATATTGAAAATTGCAATATTATGAAAAAAATACTACTAATGATGTGTGTTGCGGCTGTGCTGCCCGCATGGTCCAACACCTCAACACTTACATTCATCGCAGCATGCGGCGGCAGCGGCACAGCCGATGATGGCGTCGTTTGGAGCGTAACCAGCGATGGCACAGAATCAAATTTTGACAGCGCAAGAGGCATTCATTACGGAACCGGCAAAATAGCCGTGTCTTATCTTCAACTAACCACGAGCGACATTCCGGGCACCATAACAAAGGTCGTGGCCAATGCCAGCACAGCATCAGGTGTTACCGCGACCTTGTCGGTGACGGTTGGCGGCACATCATTTGGCTCACCGACAAGCCTGACGACATCGGCAACGGCATACACCTTTACTGGCAAGGCGAGTGGCGAAATAGTGGTTAAGGTTGCAAAACCACAGTCGGCTACCGGCGCTTTGTACGTCAAGAGCGTTGTGGTGACCTATACCCCGACACCGGCGTTGCAGGCTGTGACGGGTATCGATGGGCTGAAGGCGGTGAATCCCGGCACCAGCGTGCGGCTCTACTTGCCCGACGACAACAATGCCCGCGTGCTGTTTGTGAAAAACAATGGCTCGACGGTCGATGCTTACGTACGCGACGACAATGGCGGCGCAGTGCTTATGCAAGGCATCAGACCCAACCGACCCATGGCATACAACCAGCACTTGGCGGGATGGATTGACGGCACATATAATAAGAATAGCGATGGCATGCCACTGTTTGTGCCTAACAGCGACACCAATACGGCATTCCTCGTGATCGCCGACCGCGTGACCGAGGAGCCGACGCTGCCCGACGAGGTGGCCATCGGCGAGATTGGCGACAACCTGGCCAACTGGGTCACCATCCAAGACCTCGGCAGCGACGATGTGAACCTGCAGAATACGCTCAGCAACTTCACCTCGCCTTATGCTGGCGCCCTCTACGACGTGAGCGCGATAGCCGCCAAGAACAATACGCTCTACCCCATCACGCAAAACGGCATTCCCGCCATCACCTACGTGATTGACAGCGAGCAGAACTTCACCTCGCCTTCACAAGAAATCGTGGATGTAGCGGTGCGCGTGAAACGCTCGCTCCGCGCCGGACAATGGGCTATGCTCACCTTGCCGTTTGACTACTACGAGTTTGACGGCATTGTGCAAGAGTACAATTCGCTCACCCGCGGTGCCGACATCGTGGGCACAGTGTCGGGGCAGACGTTTGCCGCTGGCCAGATGAATTTCACCAAGACCACCATGATGCAAGCCGGCGTGCCCTACATTGTCAAGCCGAATGACGACTATGACGAGTTTGTGGCAACCGATGTGATCCTGGGCAATGCTGCGGCAAACAGCGTTACGCACAACATCGGCGGCGCCAACTATGCTCCGTCGCGCTCGTCGTCAACGACAATCACGAGCGACGACGACTACACACTGGTGGGTGTATACAGCCCCACCCAGTTGCCCGCCGACAACCAGTACAAGGTGTTTGACGCCGACGGCGACGTGGTTCGCCTGGGCGACAATGGCGGCACGACGGTGCCGGGCACTTCGGCCTATATCGTCAGCCCCGCCAATCAAGGTTTGCACCTGAGTATGAGCGGCAGCGGCATCGTCACCGGAGTTAGCGAAATCAGCATCACCGAGCAGCCCGTGCAGCGCGGCATCTACAACATGATGGGCGTGCGCATGCCCGACAACTGGGACCAGTTGCCGCCAGGGTTCTATATAGTTAACGGAGTAAAAACCATTAAGCGATGAAAGGAGGAGCAACGACCATGAAGAAAATTACCGAAATGAGCCGCCTCGTCCTGGCTTCACTTATGATTATCGCCGCCACCGCGGCAATGGCACAGAGCCAAACCGTCACCATCACGCTGAAGAACGGCACCATCAAGAAGTACACCAGTTGGGACAGCATTCGCTACGTGGGTGGCGAGTGGAACACTACTGGTGGCATAGGTGTGAAAATCTACACCAACGGCAGCACCGTGAGCGACGATTACCTCTACTCGCAGATGGACAATTTTGTCATCACGACACCGATTATCTCCGTTGCCGCACCAGTTATTAGCCCCAACGGAGGCACAATAACCGGGCCCACCACAGTCACAATTTCCGCTGAGAATGGAGCCACTATTTATTATACCACCGACGGCTCCTATCCGCTCACGTCCAGCACTGTGCAAACAGCCACCACGAGTGTAACGTTGACGGTGACGCAAACAACCACGATACGCGCCATTGCCATGAAGCACAACTATTTCAGCAGCGAAACCATGGCCAAATTTACCTGGCAGCAGGCCGCCGACAACAACGTGAACGCCAACTGGAACATTGCGGGCTTAAATATACCAAAGGGAAAAGCCGACCCGACGTTCAACAACCAATCTACCGACGATTATGCTTGGCGACTCGAATACCCGCACATCAACACCTCAAGTGGCAACCAACGCGTGGTGAAAGCCATGGGCAACTATGGTATAACATACTCGCTCGAGTGGGACAACAACAAGATTGCAAACCGCTGGACGTGCTACACCATGTGTTCGAAGAACAACGCAAACAATGTGACACGCTCCGATGACTTCAAGAGCGACGAAGCAGTGACCACATCGCCTACCAATAAGTACACGCAGAGCAGCACCTACTCACGCGGCCACCTCTGCCCCAGCGCCGACCGTCTGGCCTCCACAAATCAGAATAAGCAGACGTTCTACATGACCAATATGCAGCCACAATACCAGGCTCATAATGGCGGAATGTGGGCTACGCTCGAAGGATATGTGAGGACTAAGTGGCAACCGACCAACAATACCGACACGCTGTATGTTATTAAGGCCGCCACCATCGAAAATGTGACTCTAAACGGCACAAGCAGCACGGGTATCATCACCACTACAACCGACGATGGCGGACACGTGTTGCCAGTGCCCAAGTACTTCTACATGGCGTTCTTGTACTACAACAAGACGGCCAATTCTTACAAAGCATTCGCACTGTGGACCGAGCAAAAGACCTCAAACAACGAGTCGGCCAACTCGGTGATTACCAACCGCATCTCAATCGACGAACTCGAGCGTCGCACGGGCATAGACTTCTTCTGCAACCTGCCCGACGACATCGAGGCCACCGTTGAAGCCACCGCATCATATTGGGACTTCAGCGGCAACGATTAACAACTCTGTAACACATGGCCATACACACTGGAAACTCTATACATTTAGGGTTTCCAGTGTTTTTATACATTGCAGAAGTTGCTGGGATGTTCGTTTTGTTTTGTGGAAAGTTGGTAAGAAATTTGGGGTTTTGGGCGATTTTGAGTAATTTTGCAATGGTTTGTGCGGGCGCGTGTTACGCGCTGGCATAACTCACTATGAAACAAATTATTAGCAAAATACACATTATCATGGAACCACTTTTCGAACAACTGAAAGCAAATGCGGTAGCACACCGCCAACGCATTATCCTGCCCGAGAGTACCGAGGAGCGCACCCTGCGCGCCGCCGACCGTATCATTGCCGAACAAATCGCCGACATCGTGCTTATTGGCAACCGTGACGAAATCCTGGCTTGCGCCAGCCAGTTGCAACTGGGCAACATCGAGAAAGCCACGGTGATCGACCAGGAGAACGCCGAGGCCATCGAGCCTTACGCACAACTGTTCTTTGAGTTGCGCAAGAGCAAAGGCATCACCATCGAGGAGGCCCGTGCCAAAGCCAAAGACCCGCTGTATCTGGGTTGCCTGATCATCAAAAACGGCGACGCCGACGGCCAGGTGGCTGGAGCAAAGAACACCACCGGCAACGTGCTCCGTGCCGCGTTCCAAGTGCTGAAGACGGCGCCCGGCGTGAGCGTGGTTAGCGGCGCGTTCATCATGATGCTGCCCGATGGCTGCCCCTACGGCGAGAATGGCATAATGGTGATGGGCGACTGCGCCGTGCTGCCCGACCCCAACGCACAAGAGTTGGCTCAAATCGCCGTGTCGACCGAGAAGACGGCACGCGACCTGGCCGGCATCGAGCCCCGCGTGGCAATGCTGAGTTTCTCGACCAAGGGCAGCGCCAAGCATGAGCGCGTCGACAAAGTGGTCGAGGCCACACGCCTGGCCCGTGAGATGAATCCCAATATGCAAATCGATGGCGAACTGCAGGCCGACGCCGCCTTGGTGCCCAGTGTGGGCGCCAGCAAGGCTCCCGGCAGCGACATCGCCGGAAAGGCCAACGTGCTCGTATTCCCCAGCCTGGAAGTGGGCAACATCGCCTACAAACTCGTGCAGCGCCTGGCTGGCGCCACCGCCGTGGGTCCCGTGCTGCAAGGCTTGGCCGCCCCGGTCAACGACCTGTCGCGCGGCTGCAACGTTGACGACGTGTACAAGACCATCCTGCTCACCTGCAACCAGGCGATTAACAGAAAATAGACCGCGGTCTATTTTCTGTAGATTATAGATTAGAGATTATAGATTATAGATTTTGATTCTATATTAGAGATTAGAGATTTTGATTCTAATAATACATTAAATATTTCACCGACGCATGAACATTCTGGTATTGAACTGCGGCAGCAGTTCCGCAAAGTACAAACTCATCGAGATTAAGAACAACAAGACTCTGGCCGAAGGCGGCGTGGAGAAAATCGGTCTGCCCGACGCGTTTATCAAACTTAAGTTTGACGACGGCTCGAAGAAAGTCATCGACCTCGACATCACCGACCACATCGGTGCCATCAAGGCCATCCTCGACGCCCTCACCCACCCCGAGCACGGCTGCATCAGCGACCTGAAGGAGATTGACGCTGTGGGTCACCGCGTGGTGCACGGCGGCGAGCGCTTCAGCAAGAGCGTGCTCATCACCGATGAGGTGAAAGCCATGATCAAGGAGTGCTACGGCATCGCTCCGCTGCACAACCCCGTGAACAAGATGGGCATTGAAGCCATCGACGCCGTTCTGCCTGGCGTGCCCCAGGTGGCAGTGTTCGACACGGCATTCCACCAGACGATGCCCAAGAGTGCCTACATGTACCCCATCCCCGAGAAATACTACACCGAGGACCACGTGCGCCGCTACGGCTTCCACGGCACGAGCCACCGCTTCGTGTCGCGCCGCGTGTGCGAGATGGTTGGCGCCGACCCGCTGCAGTCGAAGATTGTGTGCTGCCACATCGGCAACGGTGCCAGTATCAGCGCCGTGAAGTACGGCAAGAGCATCGACACCACCATGGGTCTGACTCCCGTTGAAGGCCTGATGATGGGCACCCGCGTGGGCGACATCGACCCGGGCGCACTGCTGTTCCTGATGGACAAGCACGGCCTGAGCGCCAAGGAGATGACCGCAATCATCAACAAGCAAAGCGGTGTGCTGGGCGTGACCGGCATCTCGAGCGACATGCGCGAAGTGGTCGAGGCCGCCGAGAATGGCAATGCCAAGGCTCGCCTGGCGCTCGACATGTACGAGTTGCGCATCCTCAAGTACATCGGTGCCTACACAGCCGAGATGAACGGCGTGGACATCATCGCCTTCACCGGCGGAGTCGGCGAGAACCAGACGTGCACCCGCTCGGCCGTGTGCCGCAACCTCAGTTACCTGGGCGTGAAGATCGACGAGGACCTCAACGAGGCCACCTTCCACGGCAAGGAGGGCGTCATCTCGACCCCCGACAGCAAGGTGAAGGTCGTGGTCGTTCTCACCGACGAGGAGTACATGATTGCGCGCGACACCGAGGCGATAGTCGAAGGCCGCGAAATCGTGGACTAAACAAGTAAACCTTATATTCAACAAAGGGAGGATTTGAAATACAAAGTCCTCCCTTTATCGTTTTTATTATTAGACTTTTACTTTTTATTATTGGTGTCCGATAAATTTTTTTGAACGCTCACAATTCATTGAATATCAGGCAAAAACATCAAGTTCATGAATAATGGGCTTGCTTTGTAGCCCTTTTGGGCTGGCCAGGGTTTAGGAACGCGCCATGGAGGAGGCAATGTTTCCAGACAATTTGTAGGGACGCGCCATGGCGCGTCCCTACATCTAAATCGTGCGTTCTTAGCCCCGTTAGGGGTGACAGAACCAATTGCGTCTACATCTGCCCCCCCTTGGTTTTTATCGGACACCAATAACTTTTTATCAAGAAAAATGTCGTTTGTGTAAATGTTAAAGCCCGTTAAACATAGGATTCTGTTTGTTTTTCCCATTGTAAGATATTATATTTGCAACGTAGTTTTAAAACGCCCGTCTTTGGCCCGTTTGGTTGGGACGGAAGCCTATTTAAAGTAATTTTTGTTCAACAATTAAATTGTTAATGCAATGGTAAAAAAAGAGTTTTTTAAACCAGTCTGTTCATCAGGCACAGTAAAGTATGCCCTCATTGATGAATCTGTCGACTTTGAGGTTCACATTGAGGTTTTCGTTCAACTTCCCACGGTGACTTTCAACGGTACCCAGGTGGATGCCCACATGTGTCGTAATGAGTATTATCTTAAGCGAAACCCCGATAATGACATTACGGAATGGAATCAGAAATGGTGGTTCTCGGCTGTAGACGAGCGAGGCAGCCAATTGAATATTTTCTTGAAGCATGAAGACAACCAAACATTTCTTTGTGCTGAATCGACTGCAGCGGCAGTGATGGTGGTCCGAGCCTTGTCATCCGGTGGAGTGATTCCCATGGACGCTTTAGAGGATGAGCCTTATAGTGAGATTAAAGTGACGCGGGGCACCGACGTTGACACGTTGCGACCCAGACGTGAATAGATTTAACAACAACTAAATTAGAAATAATTAACGACAACTAAATCATTAAGCAATATGGAAAATTCATTTAGTTTTAATGTCAAGTTGCACAAGTATGCACGCACCGACATGTATATCCGAGTTTACAACGATGTTGATGTGATTATCTCAAATTTCGTGGATGCCGCTGGCAATAACATCACCGACTTGTCCACATTGGATTTAAGCGAGTCCTCAAAATTCGACATGTCATTGACACCTCCAACAAACGCCAATGATGTTCTTGTATATCAAGGAAAGTTTGACGATGCATTAGAACCCGACGGTGTTAACAGAGTTGCACGATGGCTTCGCATAAAGGCCAACCGCTACTGCGAGTTTACTATTGAGATTGCCAAGAAAAGCAGAATCAGGTATATAAACACGCCTTCGTTCTTTTCGGAGTGGAATTTAAGTATGTTCGATTCATCTTTCACCGGTTTACATCAATTATACATCTGTGGCCGCGTTACTGGCAACACGAGTTCATTGCTAAACTGTCCTACACTGAAGTATCTCAGCATCATGACCCACACGGTAGAGTTTTCCCCGGCAAATTTAGGCAATGTGGAGATTTTCTTCATAACACCACATGAGTTCGATTATCCCAAGAATGTGTCGCCTGTGTTCGACGTAGCCGACGTCGTTACAGCCAACAATATCGCGCATCTTAAGAAATTCCTATTAGGCGGTATTTCCAGTGTGCCATTAAATGGGATTACAGGCCATCTTCAATCCTTGACAGGATTGACACTGTTGGAAACTCTACATATCACCTACACCAAGGTGTACCCTGAAAATGCGAACAAGGATGATTACTTCAGTGGGTGGACTAATCTCACCTCGTTTACGTATTCACACAATTCGCCAAACTTAATTACCGGCAGTCAAAGCTAAGTTGTTATTAATTAATAGATGGATTATGATTGACTTAGGAGATAATACCAAGACAAGTGTTGACGTGCCGAGTAGTGAATGCGAATTATTATTTGACCACAACTTATACGCCGGAGAGTTTGTATTAAACACAAGCGCACCTACATCCGTATTTCAATATCGCGCTAAAAATGCAAAGGTGTATTTATGGCATGAAATGCAACAAGACAATACTACTTATCGCCTTGTAAGCGACATACAGTGTAATCACTTTAAGTTTATTCAAATACCTCCTGGATGTACGATCGATTTCAACAACCACTATTTCGGTAATTGTGTGCTGATTAGCAACAACACTCGAATAAAAGGGCTTCCAAGCGACATTTCACTTTGCAAAAACGTGAAAGGCCTCGGCCAATTTGAGGTTGAAAACAATAGCATCAATTTTGAAATAGTGGGCAAAATCTACAATGAACAAGGACAGCCCATTTCGATTTATAATGATTTGATTGAACGAAGTACTGAGTTGCTATACAATTATATACCACAAGTTAATGCAAACAGTCAGTATGATGGTGTCCTTAATAATTATGCCCGAAGGGCGAGACGGTTAGGACTGTATGACTGCCTGATTATGGCTAATGTCAGCAAAGACCAATATAATACTTATTGTCAAACTGTATCAGACAAAGTGATGTCTGACTTCAACCATGGAGAAATGGAGCCATTATCGCAAGCTGCTTTGGAACAACTCGTTAATACTGATGAGAATAATCCAAACCCACCAAGTATTCTTGATAAGTTCTTGGTTTACAGTAATATTCCAGGGCATCATGGTGCTTCTATTTCAGGAGGATGGACAAAACAAGGATATATTAATACTCCAGAGGATTTGGTAGCTGAAATGTATTTAAACGGCCTGAATGTCAAAGGGATAAAATTTCATCAAGGTCCTGGATATTGGAAAGATGGAGTTCAGGAATATTGCGAATTCGTGCTGCAATTTATCACTGAGTTGAAGAGTGCAATTTACGCATTTAACCACCCAGATACTAGCACGCATCCCAAATTGGGCCTTAGATGTCAAATTCAGGATATCACCGAGGTTTACATTGCTAATGAGATGCCCCGTTGGACATCGGAGCATTGCCCGGAGGCACAGACTTTGGCTGACCTTGCCTATTCTCTAAGACAATTAGGGATTCAACCGCAGATTCAACCGCAGATTTCATTTGCGAGTCAGTCTGACATGGTGTGCTGTGACCATAATCTGTATGATTATGTGCATCCAAACTTGAATTTCTATACACGGTTGTGTTACCAGACAGTTCGTGATGTGGCGCACGAAGATGGGGCGACTTACAACGATGTTGACAATTATATCGACAGATATATTGCAAAAGAGTTTTTGGCCGAGAACCTTATTCAAAGATTTGAGGCTATGGGCACGTTTTGGAAAGGACGATATCGTTTTGACAACACACGGCAGATTGCATTGTCGGAAGTGGGTTGTCGTCCCTGCGAAAAAAGTCTGCGTGCGACAGCCAATCGCAATCCATCTGAAATCGGCGGCTTTAACGAGTGTGTGATGCCAATTTATTGGAAGGCACTAGACAAACTCGCACAGAAGATTCCGTTCAAATATATGGTCGTATTCTTCCACGACTGGATTTACAACGACAGTTCCAATGCTGATAACAACAATAACGATCCCAATGTTGTTATTTCTCGCAGAAATGGAGCTCATCTGGAGGAGCGAATGTATGAAATCTTCAGGAGATTCGGCTCAGTCTCTAACAATCAGAGCAACCAATAATTTTCAGCCATTGGCTGATGAGCGAATGTACTTCATGCTAATGGCTTTCATATATGTCACAAATGTTTATTGTTCAATACTAAAAGCTATACAATGATGTTTACTACATTAATCAGAAAATATGCAAATGTGGGCAGATATACACTCTTGATTCTACTGTTAATGGTTATATCTCTGCCGTTATATTCAGCGGAACATTCCGTAGAACCATTAAATCCACATGGTACCGTTATTGACTATTATAGATATAGGCTTTATCAACTTACAGAAGAGGAGGCCATAGCGCAAGGCCGCCCCATGTACTATGCTGAATTGTATCAAGACAGTTGGGAAGTCTCTGACGAGACATACTACGAGCGATATAATTGGTGGGAAAACGAACATTATGCCCTATTATATGTAAGTCGTGATTCGGTTCTCACCTTGGCTTCTTCGGTTACTTATAAAGGGATTAAATACACGGTAATCGGCATCACATGTCGGGTGGAATCAAGCGGTGGTTTTTTTCGCTGTGTTCCTATTTTCAACAGAGTGGTTTTACCTGACTCGCTCGAATACATTGAGGGTGTGGCTTTTCAACAATGTAACAATTTGAAATATGTAGATTTGCCACCAACATTAAAGACAATTGGAGAAAATGTTTTTCAAGGTTGTAACTTATCGAGTGTTTGTTTGGGCGAAAATGTGCGAACTATTGGAAAATACGCTTTTTCCTCTAATAAATCATTGAAAACGCTACACATTCCATCAAGTGTTATATCGATAGGATCTGCCGACATATATGGGGACGAGGTTGGCGCTGCATTCAGCAGATGTACTTCTTTGGAAGAGATAACAGTTGATCCGCAGAACCCCTACTACGATTCAAGAGAAGATTGTAATGCGATTATAGAGACATCAAGCAACAAGTTGATTTTAGGTTGTGGTAATACATTTATCCCTGAAACAGTAACCTCGTTGGGTAGCTATGCTTTTTACGGTAGTCAAATTTTGAATGTTACCATCCCACAAGGGGTGATTGCTGTAGGGGCAGGTTGTTTTTCAATTTCGAGTATTAATAGTATTAGTATACCAAGTTCTGTCACTTTTATCGGCAAAAGGTCCTTTGATTACTGTGAAGGCTTGAATAGTATAGTCGTTGATGTCGATAACTCAATTTACGATTCTCGCAACAATTGCAATTCTCTTATTGAGACGTCATCAAATACATTAATTGCAGGCAGTAATAATTCCCAGATACCTGATGGTGTTAAATCTTTAGCCGTACAGGCTTTTTCCGGTAGACAGATATCCAGCATTACTTTACCTAATTCTATCATTTATTTAGGAAGTCACGCGTTCTATTCTTGTGACAAATTAGAAACTATTCGCAGCAAAATAACAGACCTCAGCAAGGTTGAGATAGAGAACGCTTGTTTTTCTGCTCTGCCAACCTCCTGTGTTCTGAAAGTTCCCAAGGGCACTATTGACGCTTATCGAAATACGATTCCGTGGAGTTGGTTCACAATCATTGAGGAGTGGGTTGACGAAGTTGTGGGCGATCTGAATGCCGACGGCGCGGCCGATGGTATCGACCTGAACATGATTATTAACATTGTACTGGGCAAGGACGACAGCAATTATGACGGCCGTGCCGACATGGACGGCAATGGCAGCGTTGACGGCGACGATATCAACCAAATGATCAACATCTTGCTTGGCAAATAACGGTTTGAACTAATAAGTTGCCTTACAGAGGCTAGAAACGCGCCGCCGTGCGGTTAAATTTGGCTAATAATTGTTAAATTTACCACACGGTGGTGCTTTTTGTCACTGTGTCACATTGTTATGTGAACGAAAAGCAGTACCTTTGCGCGCCGATTATATCCAAGACAACGAATGGAGCGTCGAAAGCCGGCTTTTGGCCTTGCTGGTGGACGATGGCAAAGTTCATTAAGTTAATTATTAATCAGGAATTTAAAAAGTGGATACTTTAAGTTACAAAACCATCTCGGCTAACGCCGAAACCGTACAGAAAGAGTGGGTAGTAGTCGATGCTACCGACCAAGTTCTGGGACGCCTGTGCGCCAAGGTCGCGAAGATCCTGCGCGGAAAGCACAAACCGAATTTCACGCCTCACGTGGATTGCGGTGACAATGTTATTATCATCAACGCCGACAAGGTCGTCATGACCGGCAAGAAGTGGACTGAGAAGCAGTATGTCCGCTACACGGGCTATCCCGGTGGCCAGCGCTTCACCACGCCCAAGCAGTTGATGGAGAAATCTTACAACAAGCACATCAAGCCGGGCATGCACCCGCTGTTCCTTCAGGCTATCAAGGGTATGCTTCCCAAGAACCGCCTGGGCGCCAAGTTGCTCAAGAATGTGCACATCTACAACGGCAGCGAGCATCCGCATGAGGCTCAGCAGCCCCGAGTGATTGATATCAACAAGTTGAAATAATAACATTGGACGAATATGGAAAGAATTAATGCAGTAGGTCGCCGTAAAGCCGCTGTGGCACGTGTTTACTTCAGCGAAGGCAAAGGCGAGATTAAGATCAACAAGCGCACTCTGGAGGAGTACTTCCCCAACCCTATTCTCCAATACATCGTTAAGCAGCCGCTTAACACGCTGGAGGCCGTTGAGAAATACGACATCACCGTGAACCTGGTGGGCGGCGGTTACAAGGGCCAAGCCGAGGCACTGCGCCTGGCCATCGCCCGCGCCCTGGTGAAGATCAACCCCGAGGACAAGAGCGCGCTGCGCAAGGAAGGTTTCATGACTCGCGACCCGCGTGCCGTAGAGCGTAAGAAACCCGGCCAGCCCAAGGCTCGCAAGCGCTTCCAGTTCAGCAAGCGTTAATCGTATTACACATTATTTATATATACGATTCTCTCACTTGCTCGCACAAGCGTCGACACGGGCACGCGTTGCCCCCACCGGCGCCACACAGAGTTTAGCATCCAAATTGCATGGACTCACACTGGGAACTGCGGTGGCTACCATGCGATTGATTAAGTAGAACGTAAACAAAACAAAAAGAAACAATGCAAATACCTAATTTTGACCAACTTCTTGAGGCTACTTGCCACTTTGGCCACCTCAAGCGCAAATGGAACCCCTCAATGGCGCCCTACATCTTTATGGAGCGCAGCGGTATCCACATCATCGACCTCTATAAGACTCAAGCCAAACTTGAAGAGGCTGCCAACGCACTGAAGAACATCGCCAAGAGCGGTAAGAAGGTGCTTTTCGTCGCAACCAAGAAGCAAGCGAAGCAAGTCGTTGCCGACCGTGCACAATCGGTAGGCATGCCATTTGTGATTGAGCGCTGGCCCGGCGGTATGCTGACTAACTTCCCCACCATCCGCAAAGCCGTGAAGAAAATGGCTTCCATCGACAAGATGGAGAAGGACGGCACGTTCGACAACATGTCGAAGCGTGAGAAGTTGCAAATTACCCGCCAGCGTGCCAAACTGGAGAAGAACTTAGGTTCGATTGCCGACCTGAACCGTCTGCCCAACGCCCTGTTTGTGGTCGACGTGATGAAGGAGCACATCGCCGTTGCCGAGGCTAACCGCCTGGGTATCCCCGTGTTTGGTATCGTTGACACCAACAGCGATCCCACCAACGTTGATTTCGTTATCCCCGCCAACGACGACGCATCGAAGTCGATCGACCTGATCCTTGCCACCGTGTGCGAGGCTATCAACGAGGGTATGGAAGAGCGTAAGATCGAGAAGATCGACAACAAGGACGAAGAGGCTGCTGCCGAGGCTCCCGCCGAGGCACGTCCCCGCCGCAAGCGCGTGATGCGCAAGGCCGCCGACGAGGCTCCCGCTGAGGAGGCTGCTGCCGAGGCTCCTGTTGAGGCTCCCGAGGCTGAGGCCGAGGCTCCCGCTGCCGAGTAACTCAGTTCAACACATGCGGCCGGCGACCACTCGCCACACGCCGCAATGCGATAAATCGTGGGGCGGATGAAAATTCGCCCCATTTTAAAAACAGAAACAATAACATTTTAAAACAATACAAGACAATGGCTGTAACTATTAATGATATCAAGAAACTGCGCGACATGACCGGCGCTGGCTTGAGCGACTGCAAGAAGGCTCTCATCGAGGCCGAGAACGACATGGACAAGGCAATGGAGTTGATTCGCAAGCGTGGCCAGGCTATCGCTGCCAAGCGTGAGGACCGCAACGCCGCACAAGGCATCTCTATCGGTAAGAGCGTTGGCGACTTCGCCGCTATCGTGGCTCTGAAGTGCGAGACCGACTTCGTGGCAAAGAACGAGAAGTTTGTCACTCTGGCAAAGGCCATCCTCGACGCTGCTGTTGAGAGCCGCGTGAAGAGCCTCGACGAGTTGAACGCCCTGATGATGGACGGCAAGACCGTGGCTGAGCAGGTGACCGCACTGAGCGGTATCACCGGTGAGAAGATGGAACTCGGCGCTTACGAGTGCCTCGAGGCTCCCGCCACCGTGGTCTACAACCACTTCAACGGCATGCTCGCCGCCGCTGTGGCCTTCAACAAGGCTGACGTGGACGCTGAGGTTGCCAAGGCTGTGGCTATGCAGGTTGCTTCGATGAACCCCATCAAGGCCACCCGCGAGCAGATTCCTCAGGAGACCATCGACGAGGAGTTGCGCATCGCCATCGACAAGACTCGTGCCGAGCAAGTTAGCAAGGCTGTTGAGAACGCGCTGAAGAAAGCCGGCTTCAACCCCTACTACTGCGCTACCGAGGAGCATCAGGACGAGGCAATCCGCAAGGGTTACATGACCGCCGAGCAGGTCGAGGAGGCCAAGAAACTCATGGCCGAGACCGCTGCCGCTAAGGAGGCCAACATGCCCGAGCAGATGATTCAGAACATCGCCAAGGGCCGCATGAACAAGTTCTATCAGGAGAACGTGCTGATGGAGCAAGTTTACGAGGCTGGTGAGAACAAGGAGACTATCGCTCAGTTCCTGGCAAGCAAGGACAAAGACCTTAAGGCCACCGACCTCAAGCGTGTCAACCTGAACGTAGACTAAGAAGACTTTTCATAACTTTGACGTAATGAGGGGCTTGCCAGCAACATGGTGAGGCTCCTCATTTACTTTTTCCCGGTGGGTTAAATAATCACTGAAATTTTCACATTCTTTCAGGTCATATAGCGCAATGAACGCAATAAATCTCACACAAATTCTGAGTTCGGCCCTGGTGCTGCTCAGTATCATCGACATTGTGGGCTCGGTGCCCATCATTCTGCAGTTGCGGTCGCAGGGCCGCGAGGTTAACGCATTGAAGGCCACGCTCTATTCGACGCTTCTCATGGTGGCATTCTACTACGGCGGCTATTGGCTGCTGGCGTTGTTCAACTGCAACATCCAGTCGTTTGCCGCCGCCGGTGGCTTCCTGATGTTCCTGATGGCGTTGGAGATGATTCTGGATGTGGAAATATTCAAAAACAACACCCCCACCAGCGGCGCCACCCTCGTGCCGATGGTGTTTCCACTTATTGCGGGTGCCGGCGTGCTCACCACGCTCATCTCGCTCAAGGCGATGTACGACGACGTGAACATCCTCATAGGCCTGGCGCTGAACATGATATGGGTGTTTGTGGTCATCAAGGCCACCGACAAAGTGAAGAAAATGCTCGGCGACGGCGGCATCTTCTTCCTGCGACGTTTCTTCGGCATCATCCTGCTGGCAATGTCGGTAAAAATGATGACCGAGAATCTTTCCAAACTATTCTAAACAACAACAATCATGAAACGATTAACATTTGCTCTTTCGCTCGCGTTAGTGGCGATGACGGCATTGCAAGCCGCTCCCACGATGTACGTCATTGGTGATGTCGAAAACTCGTCGTGGTCACCGGGTTCAGGCCTTGCCATGACCTATGACCAGGCAAGCAACTGCTACAAGGCGCACATCAACATTTCCTCCAGTCAGACCGGCGTATTCATTTTTGCCGACCAAATCAGCCCGGAGTATCAAGATTGGGTGAGTTTTAACGCTAACCACCGTTATGGTGCCAACAAAAGTGCTGAAATCAACAATTACGTGGTCACCCGCAGCAACATGTCGTCGCTGACAGTGACCAAAGGTTCGACAAACTTCACTCCGGCCGGATTTGAACTTCCGCGCAACAATGGCGGTTACGATTTAGAACTGAATCTCACCACGATGAAACTCAAAGTCACCGGCGACTACCCCACCATGCTCTATATGCTGGGCTTTAACGGCAATTGGGACCCGACAAATGCCTGGTCGATGACCCGTGAGAAAAACGGCAATTTCTCTTTTGGAATTTGGGAAATCACTGAACCGGTTGAGTTTAAACTGCTTTCGGAACCGAGCGAAAACGCCACAGTGTACGGTGCGGCCGAGAGCACTCCGCTTGCCATATATCAGTCGAAGCCTATCGTTGCCGGCTCGAGCGTCAACATCCGAATGACTCCCGTTAAGAATGCTGTACTGATTGTCGACAAAGACCTCACGACCATCACACTGATGGGGCCTGGCGACATCGACAACAGCGGCAAAATCGACGGCGGAGACCTGAACATACTTATCAACATCGTGCTTGGCAAGGAGTCGGAATATGATTATGGAAGCCGAGCCGACGTAAACAACGACCACACCGTCGACGGCAACGACATCAACACTTTGATCAATCTAATCTTAGGGAACTAAGTTTCCTAAGATTAGATTGATAGATTATAGATTACAGATTATAGATTATAGATTGGGCATTGGGTTTGGAAATGACAAAAAGAATGGTTATCTTTGCAGATTGAAATAATTTGTAATACCGATGACAACCTATTTAGTTACGGGAGCCGCTGGATTTATCGGCTCGAACTTTGTGAAATACATTCTTGGACGCTACGGCAATGACATCAACGTGGTGATTGTCGACGCGCTGACCTACGCTGGCAACCTGGGCTCGATCAAGGACGAGATTGAGCGTGACAACGTGACGATGGTGCGCGGCGACGTGGGCGACCGCGAACTCATCACACGGCTGCTCGCCGAGCACGACGTGGACTATATCGTGAATTTCGCCGCCGAGAGCCATGTGGACCGCAGCATCACCAACCCGCGTCTGTTTCTCGAGACCAACATCCTGGGCACGCAAAACATGCTGGACTGCGCACGCCACGCGTGGCTTGAGGGCAAGGATGCTGCCGGACACAACGTCTACAAGGCCGGGAAGAAATTTCTGCAAATTTCCACCGACGAGGTTTACGGCTCGCTGAGCAAGGACTTCGACGAGCCGCAGCCGCTCGCTGTGGGCGACGAGGTGGCTCGCGTGATTGAGGGCCGTCGCGACCTCAAGACCTACGGTCGCCAGTTCTTTACCGAGACCACGCCGCTGGCTCCACGGTCGCCCTACTCGGCCTCGAAGACCAGCGCCGACCTGATTGTGATGGCCTATCACGAGACCTACAGCATGCCCGTGAACATAACGCGCTGCAGCAACAACTACGGCCCCTACCACTTCCCCGAGAAACTCATCCCGCTTATTATCAAGAACATACTTGAGGGCAAGAAACTGCCTGTGTACGGCAAGGGCGAGAATGTGCGCGACTGGCTCTACGTCGAGGACCACTGCAAGGGCATCGACATGGTGCTGCGTACTGGGCGCATCGGCGAGGTGTACAACATCGGCGGCTTCAACGAGGAGAGCAACATCAACATCGTGCGCCAGGTGATTGCCATCATTGCCCGCATAATGCGCGAGGAGCCGCAGTACCAAAGTCTGCTGAAATGCAGTATTGACGACATCAACGATGGCCTTATCGAATATGTCACCGACCGTCCGGGCCACGACATGCGCTACGCCATCGACCCGACGAAGATTGCGCGCGAACTGGGGTGGTATCCCGAGACACCATTCGCCGTGGGCATCGAGAAAACCATTCGCTGGAACCTCGACCACCAAGACTGGGTGCAGAGCGTGACCAGCGGCGACTATCAGCGCTACTACGACGAAATGTACGGCAATCGATAAATAGATTGCAGATAACAGATAACAGATGACAGATAACAGATAACAGATGACAGATGACAGATAACAGATGACAGATGACAGATGACAGATAACAGATGACAGATGACAGATGACTGATGACTGATTCTGATTCTGATTTCTGATTTCTGATTTTGGATTACGGATAACTGATTAAATTTTTCAGATACGATGAAAGGAATAGTACTTGCAGGAGGCTCAGGCACACGCCTTTACCCTGTGACGCGTGGCATATCAAAACAGTTGATTCCCATCTACGACAAGCCGATGGTGTTCTACCCCATCTCGGTGCTGATGCTGGCCGGCATCCGTGAGATTTTGATTATCTCCACACCGCACGACCTGCCCATGTTCAAGCGCCTGCTGGGCACCGGCGAGGAAATGGGCGTGAAATTCACCTATGCCGAGCAGCCCCGCCCCGAGGGCTTGGCGCAAGCCTTCATCATCGGCGAGGAGTTCATTGGCGACGACAGTGTGTGCCTGGTTCTTGGCGACAACATCTTCTACGGCCAGAGTTTCACCAAGATGCTTATGAATGCCGTGGCACAGACCGACGCCGAGCAGTGCGCCACACTCTTTGCCTACGCGGTGAAGGACCCCAACCGCTTTGGCGTGGTGGCCTTCGACGACAACGGGCGCGCCACCAGCATCGAGGAAAAGCCCGACCAGCCCAAGTCGAACTATGCCGTGACCGGCCTCTACTTCTACCCCAACGACGTGATAGAGGTGGCAAAGCACATCAAGCCGTCGGCGCGCGGCGAACTTGAGATTACGACGGTCAACCAAGAGTATCTGCAGCAGGACCGCGTGCGTGTGGTGACTTTGGGCCGCGGCTTCGCCTGGCTCGACACGGGCACGTCGGAAAGCATGCTCGACGCCTCGAATTTCATCCAAACCATCGAAACCATGCAGGGTGTACAAATTGCGGCACTCGAAGAAATAGCGTTCCGCAAAGGCTGGATCGACGCCAAGCAGTTGCTCGCTCTCGCCGAGCCCATGGCCAAGAACCACTACGGGCAATATCTTATCAAGTTGGCACAGAATGGCATTTAGTGAGCCGCACATATTCGAACTGCCTAAGGTCAGCGACCCGCGTGGCAACCTGTCGTTTATCGAGAGCGAAGGCCATGTGCAGTTTGCCATAAAGCGCGCCTACTGGATTTACGACGTGCCAGGCGGCATGTACCGCATAGGCCACGCCTTCCGCCAGCAGCAGGAGGTGATTATCGCCCTCTCGGGCAGTTTCGATGTTGTGCTTCATGACGGCGTGAAGGAAACGCGCTACCACATGGCGCGCGGCTACTACGCGCTGTATGTGCCGCCCATGACTTGGCGCAAAATCGACAATTTCTCAACCAATTCGGTAGTCTACGTACTCTC
>JAEEGL015784958.1_pt1 | contig 51261 bp, 48 predicted proteins | sample 9134231 | NCBI WGS metagenome assembly JAEEGL01 (sample SAMN16246548, study PRJNA631951) | gut metagenome | biome: gut microbiome; feature: rumen; material: fiber-attached | host: Bos | place: Iran: Karaj | collected 2018-10
ATGTTGCGGAAGACGTAGCAGAAATAGCCGTTGCAGGAGGTGGCAATGGCGCTCAGCAGGTTCAGCGGAGAGGCGTGGCCGTGGCAGCCGAGGCGGTGGTTGCCACCGTACGGGAAGCCGTGGCTGCAGGGGTAGCTGTTGGACGGCACCAGCGTCCCCTCCTGCAGGCCGATCAGGCCGTTGATCAGCTTGAATACGGAGCCGGGCGGATAGGAGGCCATCACCGTGCGGTTGAACATCGGCTTGCGCGGGTTGCGGGCGATCTCGCCGTAGTGCCGGCCGATGTCGCTGAGCACGTCCACGTCGATGCCCGGGCTGGACACCATGGCAAGGATCTCCCCGGTCGAGGGCTCGATCGCCACGACCGAGCCGACCTTGCCTTCCATCAGCTGCTGGCCGTATTGCTGCAGGTGCGCGTCGATCGTGGACACCACATCCCGGCCGGGCTCCGCCTCCTTGTCATCCTCGCCGTCCATATAGGGCGACTGGACGCGGTTGCGCGAGTCGCGCAGGTAGATGTGGTAGCCCTTGACGCCCCGCAATTTCTCCTCCATCGCGGCTTCCAGGCCGGTCTTGCCGACGTAGTCGCCCGAGCGGTATTCGGGATGGGCGTCGATGTAATCCTGGTCCACTTCGGAAATATAGCCGAGCAGGTTACCGCCGGCATTGAAGGGGTACTGGCGTACGCTGCGCACCTCGGCCTTGAATCCCGGGAAGCGGTAGGCCTCCTCCGCGAACTTGATATAGTTCTCCGGCGTGATGTGCTTGATGAAGGAGAGCGTCTGCCAGCCGATGCGGGTGCGGTACTTCCGGTAATAGGCCATCCGCTCGCGGATGAAGTCCACGGTCGTGTCCAGGGCGCTCGCCAGCGCCACCGTGTCGAAGGGCTGCACGTCCCGCGGGGTCACGGAGATGTCGTAACAGACCTCGTTGCCCACCAGGATCTCGCCGTTGCGGTCGTAGATGACCCCGCGCGGCGGATAGATGTAGTTGTAGACCATCGAGTTGTTCGACGCGTCCTTCTTGTACTTGTCGTTGATGATCTGGATATAGAACAGCTTCCCCAGCAGGATGACCGCCACGGCCACCAGCCCGACCAGGAGCTTGTTCTTACGGTTCATTTCCATCGCTCACCGGTTTCTTCAAGCATCAGGTTGGCGATAAAAACGGACACGAGGGTGCTGGCAGCCAGCGAGGCGGCGAACTTGACGGCGCCGAACCACAGGGGGCGCATCCCGGCGTCATCCACCCAGATGTAGAGCAGCAGGAAGACGGCGGTCAGCATCAGGATGGCCAGCAGGAATTTCTGCCAGCCCTGCCGCTGGAAAGAGAGTTCCTCGCCGCGGATGAACAGCTCGCTGCCGAAAACCAGCGTGATCACGGGGCGGCGGAGCAGCGCAACGGGCACCAGCGCGAAAGAGGTGATCCCCAACTGTCCGGTCACGAGGAAATCCGCGGCCAGACCGGTCAGGAAAGCGACGACCATGGCCTGGACCGTGCTCCGGGAGATCGGCAGGCAGAGGATCATCGCCGGCAGGAACGCGATGAAGAGATACTGCGTGAAATTGAAATAATTCCACAGCACGATCTGGGCCAGTAGGAGCAGCAGGTATTTCAGGGTCGTCTGTCTCATTCCCGTCCCTCCCCTATGGCCTCCAGGGCCATCAGTTCCGTGCGTTCAAGGTTCTCCACCACCGTCACGTAGCGGACGGTGGAGAAATCCTGGAAAAGGGCCACGTCCACCTGCCGCGTGGAGCCGTCCACCAGGCGCGTGGCGCCCGTGATGCCGATTGGGATCCCCGGCGGGAAGATGGAAGAATAGCCGCTGGTGCGGACCGTGTCGCCCGGAGCGATGTCGTAGTGGGGCGCCAGGTCGCGCACCACGGCGCCGCCCGTGGTCCGCCCGTCCCACGAGAGCGGGGCGACGATCTCGGTCCGGCCCACACGGGCACCCACGCTCATCCCGGGGTTCATCAGCGTCAGACCGTAGGCGTAGTGCTTGTCCACCGCTTCCACGATACCCACGACGCCCCGGTCGGAGATGATACCGGACTGGGGTCTGATGCCGTCCGCGCTGCCCTTGTTGAGGATGATGTAGTTGTGCGTGCGGTTACGGCTCATCTTGACGACGGTGGCGGGCGTATAGCGGTAGTTCAGCGTGTCCTGGGACACGAGCCGGTCCAGCTCCTCCTGCGCCACGTCGCGGAGCTCGTAGGCACGCAGGCGCTCCTGCAGGCGGGCGTTCTCCGCCTGGAGCTCCTGGTTGAGCCGCTCCAGCTGGAAATGGCTGCGCACCGTCTCACCGCTGCCCCACAGGAAAGCCATCGTACGGTGCGACGCGCGGTTGATCCAGATGTTCTGCAGGGTCGAACTGGCATGCAGCATTGCAAGCGCAGCAACCTCCATCACGATGAAGATTGCCGCGCTCACAAGGAAGGATGTCGTCTTCTGACCCTGTGGCATCCTAACGCATCAGGAAGGTGTAGCGGTCGGTGTGCTTGAGGGCATCGCACGTACCGCGCGCCACGGCGTGGAGCGGGTCTTCGGATACGTGGAACTGGATGTTGACCTTGTCCTGGAAACGCCTGGCCAGGCCGCGGAGCAGGGCGCCGCCGCCGGACAGGTAGATGCCGTTCTCCACGATGTCGGCGTAGAGTTCCGGCGGGGTGTTCTCCAGGACGTGGAGGATGGACGTCTCAATCTTGGCGATGGACTTGTCAAGGCAATGGGCGATCTCCTGGTGGGTGATCGTGGCCTCGACAGGATGCGCCGTCATGAGGTTCGGTCCGCGGACGATGAACGGTGCCGGCTCTTCCTCGTCGGTCAGGTCGGGAATCACGGCGCCGACGGCCATCTTGATCTTCTCGGCGGTGATCTCACCCACCTTGATGTTGTGCTGCTGGCGCAGGTAGTACTGGATGTCGCTGGTGAAGACGTCGCCGGCCGTACGGATGCTGTCCTGCACGACCAGGCCGCCCAGGGAGATCACGGCGATCTCGGTGGTGCCGCCGCCGATGTCGACGACCATGTTGCCCTGCGGAGCCACGACATTGAGGCCGATACCGAGCGCGGCGGCCATCGGCTCGAAGATGAGGTAGACGTCGCGTCCGCCGGCGTGCTCCGTGGAGTCACGCACGGCGCGGATCTCGACTTCCGTGGATCCGGAAGGAATGCCGACCACCACCTTGAGGTTGGGGGTGAAGAGGCTGCGGTGGCGTCCGCCGGCCTGCTTGATGAAGCCGCGGATCATCATCTCCGCGGCGTTGAAGTCGGCGATCACGCCGTCACGCAGCGGACGGACGGTCTTGACGCCCGGACTGGTCCTCTCGTGCATCAGTTTGGCCTGCGTGCCGAGGGCGATGCACTTGCCCGAATTATTGTCAATGGCGACGATGCTGGGCTCGTCCAACACGATCTGGTCATTCTGGTAAATGACGGTGTTGGCGGTACCGAGGTCGATAGCCAGTTCCTGGTTCAGAAATGAAAAAGCCATAGTATCTAACCTGATTCTTATTGAAATACAAATTTAAACAAATTTCCGTAATTTTGTGGAAAGAACCGATCGAATATGCGCAGAAAAATTTACGGAATCTTCGTGGCCGGCGGAAGCGGCACCCGGATGGGCGGAGACCTGCCCAAGCAGTTCCTGCTCCTGGACGGACGACCCATCCTCCAGTGCACCATCGAGCGCTTCCTGGAGGCGGAACCGGACATGAAAGTCATCACCGTGCTCCCCCGCACGCATTTCCAGACGTGGAAAAACCTCTGCGCCACCTATTCGTTCCACTGCCCCCAGGTCCTCGTCGCCGGCGGCCTGACGCGGTTCCATTCCGTCAAGAACGCGCTGGAGAAAGTGCCGGACGCCTCCATCGTCTCCATCCATGACGGCGTGCGGCCGCTCCTCTCGCCGGAGCTCATCCGCCGGATGCTGGACCGCATGCGGGGCGGCTGCCGGGCCCTGCTGCCCGTCGTGCCGGTCGTGGACACCCTCCGCTCCAAGGTCCCGGGCATCCCGGACCCCGACCGGTCCAAGGTCGTCGCCGTCCAGACGCCGCAGATGTTCCGCGGCGAGGACATCAAGGCCGCCTACACGCAAGCCTACGAACTCTCGTTCACGGACGACGCCTCCGTGGCGGCGCGCCACGGAATACCGCTCGCCTTCGAGGAGGGCGAGCGGTTCAATCTCAAGATCACGACCCCCGAGGACCTCGTCCTCGCGGAAGCGATCCTTACACGGAAGTAATCGAGTGGAAGCTGGTGCTCTTGTAATCCTTGACCCACACTTCGCGTTCGAAGGACTGGTCGAGGGAGATCATCGTGTCCGTGGACTGGACATAGGGAATCCGCTGGATGGTGTTCAGCAGGATGTTCATCAGGTGCTCGTTGTCGAAGCAGTACACCTTCACGAACAGGGCGGCCTTGCCGGTCACGAAGTGGCACTCCACGATCTCGGGGATGTGCTTGAGCGCCGCCACGACATCCGGGTACTTGTTGTCTTCGGAGAGATTCACGCTGATGAATGCGCAGACGTTCAGGCCGAGAGCCCCCGGCTTGACGACCATCCGGGATCCGGTGATGACCCCGTTGTTCTCCATCTTGCGGACACGCTGGTGGATGGCTGCGCCGGAGATGCCGCATTCGCGGGCGATCTCCAGGAAGGGCATCCGCGCGTTGTTCACCAGATAGGACAGGATCTTGCGGTCGATTGAGTCGATCTGATAGTTTGACATAAATTATTTGCTTTTTCTGAATCTTCTCGTCTTGGGGGCCGCACCCGGATCGGGGGCCTCCGCCATAATCCGACGGCAGTCTTCTTCGGTCAGCGCGGCGGCATTCAGGCCGCGGGGGATCTTGTAGTTGCGTCCGTCGCACTTGATGTACGGGCCGTAGCGGCCGTTGAGCACCTGGATGCCCCCGAACTCGCTGATCACCGGCGAGACCGACGCGACGGCCGTTGCATCCTGCACCAGCTTGATGCACTCCTCGAGGCTGATCCGCTGGGGATCCTTGCCGCGGGGCAGGGACACGTTCTTGTCGCCGTACTTGATATAGGGACCGAAGCGGCCCTTGAACACCATGATGTCCACACCCTCGTACTGGCCGATCCGGCGCGGGAATTCCAGGAGTTTCAGTGCCTCCCCGAGGGTGATCGTCTCGATCAGCTGGCCCTTCCCGAGACTGGCGGACTGCCGGTCGTCGCCCTCGCCCTTGGTGACATAGGCGCCGAACTGGCCGAAACGCGCCACGACGGTGCGGCCGTCGGCCGGATCCGTCCCGAGTACGCGCTCCACGTGGGTGTACTGGCCGTCCGAGAGGGTGGCATCCACCTTCTTGTGGAAATCCCCGTAGAAGGCGGCGATGACATCATTCCACACAAGCTCTCCGTCCGCGATCCGGTCGAAATCCTTCTCCACGTCCGCCGTGAAATCGTAGTCCATGATCCCGGGGAAATTCTCCACAAGGTAGTCCGTGACGATCATGCCGATCTCCTGTGGGATCAGCTTGCCGCGCTCGGCGCCGACCGTCTCCGTCTTCGCGGACGCGACGACGGCACCGCCCTTGATGGCGTAGTTGGTCACCGGGACCTTGCGGCCCTCGACGTCTCCCTTGAACAGGTAGCCGCGGCCGGTGGTCAGGGTGGAAATGGTCGGAGCATAGGTGGACGGGCGTCCGATGCCGAGTTCCTCGAGTTTCTTGACCAGGGTCGCCTCGGAATAACGGGGCGGGGCCTGAGTGAACTTGCACTCGGCGCTGATACCTTTGCAGGACAGGGCATCTCCCTCGGACATCGGCGGCAGGATGGTGTTGCCGTCCTCCTGCGGCTCGTCGTCCGTTCCCTCCATGTAGAGCTTGAGGAAGCCGTCGAAAAGCACTTCCGTGGCCTGGATGCTGAACTGCTCGCTCCGCTTGTCGGAAGCCACCTTGATGGTGGTGCCGAGCACCTTGGCTTCGGACATCTGCGAGGCGACGGTGCGCTTCCAGATCAGGTTGTAGAGCTTCTTCTCCTGCTGTGTGCCCTCGATGTCGGTATTGGCGATGAACGTGGGGCGGATGGCCTCGTGCGCCTCCTGGGCACCCTTGCTATGGGTCCTGTACTGCCGCGGGTGGGAATACTCGGGGCCGAAGTTGTCCAGGATGAACTGCTTGGACGTACCGAGTGCCAGACCCGACAGGTTGGTGGAGTCGGTACGCATGTAGGTGATCAGTCCGCGCTCGTACAGGCTCTGCGCCAGGCGCATCGTCAGGCTGACCGGGAAGTGCAGCTTGCGGGCGGCCTCCTGCTGGAGCGTGGAGGTCGTGAACGGGGCGGCCGGATAGCGGACGGAGTCTTTCTTCTCCACGGAGACGACGCTGAAAGAGGCGCCGATGCTGTCCTGCAGGAAGGCCCGGGCCTCGTCCTCGCGGTCGAAGCGCGTGTCCAGCAGGCCCTTGACCTTGGTCCCGGCCACCTGGAACTGACCCTCTACCCTATAATAAGGAGCACTCTCGAATGCGATGATCTCCTTCTCGCGGTCCACGACTAGGCGGAGCGCCACGGACTGGACGCGGCCGGCGGACAGGCCCCGCTGGATCTTGCGCCAGAGGATCGGGGACAGCTCGAAGCCGACCAGGCGGTCCAGGACGCGACGGGCCTGCTGGGCATTGACCAGGTTGTCGTCGATATCCCGGGGCGTCTCGATGGCGTGCAGGATGGCGTCCTTGGTAATCTCATGGAAAACGATGCGGCGCGTGCGGCTGCGGTCGAGCCCGAGGGTCTCGACGAGGTGCCAGGAGATGGCTTCTCCCTCGCGGTCTTCATCGGAAGCGAGCCACACGAGCTGGGCGTTGTCGGCAGCTTTCTTGAGTTCGGCAACGACCTTCTTCTTGTCGGCGGGCACGACATACTCGGGCTTGAACCCGGCGGCGACATCGACGCTGAGCTTCTTGTCCTGCAGGTCACGGATGTGGCCGAAGCTGGACTTGACCGTATATCCCTTGCCCAGATATTTCTGGATAGTCTTCGCCTTGGCAGGCGACTCTACGATAACTAAATTCCCCTCCATTTCTTCACACTTTTCAGTTTCAGACTGCAAAGAAAATCACAAACTCGCTAATTTTCAAAATTTAATCGCTAATTTTGTAACCTATATACTGTGGTCATAATTTTATTATGACAAATTTTTTTGATGATGAAAGAGACAAGCAAGAAAAAGATAATCAAGTGGTTTTGGATCCTGGTCACGGCACCGTTCGCCCTCGTGTTCCTGCTGCTCCTGCTGGTGGGGATCTTCTCCAGAATCCCTTCTTTCGAGGAGCTGGAGCACCCTGAGAACAAGCTTGCCACGCAGGTGATCGCCGAGAACGGCGAGGTCCTTGCCACCTTCCATATCGAGAACCGCACCTACGTCTCCTACGACGAACTCTCCCCGCATCTGGTGAATGCCGCCATCGCCACGGAGGACGCCCGTTTCTACCGCCACTCCGGCATCGACATGAAGGGCCTTGCCCGTGTGCTCGTCAAGACCCTGTTGATGCGCGACTCCAGCCAGGGCGGCGGCAGCACCATCACCCAGCAGCTCGCCAAGACGCTCTACCCGCGCCGGCCCAATGCCAACAAGCTCCAGATGGTCGCCATCAAGCTCAAGGAATGGATCACCGCCGTCAAGATCGAGCGGGACTACACCAAGGAGGAGATCGTGGACATGTATCTCAACTCCATCTTCTTCGGCAGCAGCGCATACGGCATCAAGGCCGCTTCGGAGACCTTCTTCGCCAAGGAGCCTGCCGACCTGACCGTGGAAGAGTCCGCGATGCTCGTGGGCATGGTCAACAAACCCACCCGCTACAACCCCGTCCTCAACCCCGACCGTGCGTTGGAGCGCCGCAACTTCGTGATCGGACAGATGCAGCGCAACGGCTACCTGACCACCGCCGAGCGCGACTCCATCCGCCAGATTCCCATCACGCTGCACTATCAGGTACAGGACCACAACGCCGGCCACGCACCCTATTTCCGCGACATGCTCCGCCGCGACATGACCGCCACGCGTCCGCGCAAGGCCGATTACGAGTGGCCCGAGGACTACGCCCACGACTCGCTGCGCTGGCGCGACGACCCCATCTACGGCTGGCTCAACAAGAACAAGAAGGCCGACGGCAGCGCCTATGACCTGGACCGCGACGGCCTGCGCATCTACACGACCATCAATTACAAGATGCAGCAGTACGCCGAGGAAGCCGTGGCCGAACACCTCGGCAAGAACCTCCAGAAGAGCTTCGACCGCGAGCTCCGCAGCAAGCGCAACAAGCCTTTCGCCAACGACGTGGACAACAAGACCGCCGAGCTGCTGATGAACCAGGCCCGCAAGTGGAGCGACCGCTACCGCCTGCAGCACCGGGCCGGCAAGAGCGACGCCGAGATCATGGCCCAGTTCTCCAAGCCCGAGAAGATGCGCCTTTTCAGCTGGAACGAAAAGGGCTACGTCGATACCGTGATGACCCCCGACGACTCCATCCGCTACACCAAGGGGATCCTTCGCTGCGGATTCGTGGCCATCGAACCCAATACCGGCTATGTCAAGGCCTATGTCGGCGGTCCCAACTACCGCTACTTCAAGTATGACAACGTCCGCCAGGGCAAGCGCCAGGTCGGATCCACCATCAAGCCCTTCCTCTACACCCTCGCGATGCAGGAAGGGATGAATCCCTGCGACAAGGTGGTCAACCTCCCCCAGACCTTCGTGCTCGACAACGGCACGGTCTGGACGCCGCGCAGTACCGACAGGGCCGAATGGATCGGTCGTACGGTCACGCTCCGCTGGGGTCTCGCCAACAGTTCCAACAACATCTCGGCTTTCCTGATGAAGGAACTCGGCCCGGCCGCCCTCGTGCGGATGATCCACCAGATGGGCGTGCAGACGCACCTGGAGGAAGTCTACTCGCTGTGCGTCGGCTCCGCGGAAGTTCCCGTGTTCGACATGGTGGCGGCGATCAATACCTTCCCCTCACACGGCACCTACGTCACGCCCCAGTACGTCACCCGCATCACCGACAGCGACGGCCGTGTGATCGATGAGTTCAGCAACCAGAAACGCGACGCCATCTCCGAACAGACGGCCTACCTGATGGTCGAACTGATGCGCGGCGTGGTCAACGAAGGCACCGGCAACCGCCTGCGCAGCGTCTACGGCCTGCTCGGCGAGATCGCCGGCAAGACCGGTACGACCAACGACAACTCCGACGGCTGGTTCATCGGCTACACGCCCAACATCACGGCCGGCGTGTGGGTGGGCGGCGAGGACCGCCAGGTCCACTTCAACTCCACCTCCCTGGGCCAGGGCGCCAACGCCTCCCTGCCGATCTGGGGCATCTGGATGAAGAAGTGCCTGGCCGACCCGACCATCGGCTGGTCGATGGAGGGAGACCATTTCCTGCCGCCCAGCGGCGGCGCCCTGCAGTTCAACTGCGCCACGGACGGCATCCTGCTGGGAGGCTATGGCGACGACTATGTCGGAGCCGAGGGGGCCACGGGCCGGCGCAACGAGGAAGAAGAGTATTATTTCAACTAGGATATGAGCAAGTACAAGACCATCGCCGTGGTGTACGGCAGCGATTCTTCCGAGTGGGAGGTCTCCTGCCGGAGCGGCGAATTCGTCGCCTCCCGCATCGACGGCAACGAATATGACATCTACGAGATCTTCGCACGCTTCGGCAAATGGCAGCTCGTGGCCGCCAGGAAGCGCAACGCGATGCGTGTCACCTTCCCGGAGGAAGCACGCCCCGAGGTGGACAAGTCCGACTTCTCCGTCCACGTGCTCGGCGAGCACATCCAATTCGACTTCGCGTACATCGTCCAGCACGGCGCTCCGGGCGAGACCGGACAGATCGAGGGCTATCTCGAGATGCTCCGGATCCCGTTCAGCACCTGCGACTCGAGCACCTGCTCGATCGTCTTCGACAAATATGCCTGCAAGTGCTACATCCGCGACCTGGGCCTCGCCAAATGCGCCCCGGATGTCTACGTACGCCACGGGATGGACCACAAGGAGGTCGACGCCCAGGTGGCCCGCAAGCTGCAGTTCCCCGTGTTCGTGAAGCCCACGCAGGGCGGATCCAGCTTCGGCGTCACGCGCGTCACGCGGCAGGAGGATCTCGGAGACGCCATCCTGTACGCCTTCAACGAGAACCATACCGTCCTCATCGAGCAGAGCATCACCGGGCGCGAGCTGACCTGCGCGGCGTATTTCGACGGCGAGAAAGTCGCCACCCTCCCCCTGATCGAGATCGTCTCGGAGAATGAGTATTTCGACTACGACGCCAAGTACAACGGCCACAGCCAGGAGATCTGCCCCGCCCCCGTCTCCGACGAGGTGCGCGAGCTGGTGCAGAGCACCACGGCCCGGATCTACTTCCGCCTGGGCTGCAAGGGCGTGGTCCGGATGGACTACATCCTCGCCGAGGACGGCCTGTATTTCCTGGAGATCAACACCATCCCCGGCATGACGAGCGCTTCGCTCGTGCCCAGGATGGTCCGTACGGCAGGGCTCGACATGACGGCCTTCCTGTCCACCATCATCGAGAACTGCTAGTGCTGCTCGCAGACTTCATCCGGCAAGGCACCGCCCGCCTGTCGCAACTGTACCCTTCGCCGGAGGCGAGGGGTTTGGTTTTGATGCTTTGCGAGGAGAAACTCGGGACCACAAGCTATACCCATATCATCGAGCCCGAGACTCCCGTGCCGGCGGAGCATGAGGCCGAACTGGAGGACGACCTGCGGCGTCTGTGCGCCGGCGAACCTATCCAGTACGTGCTGGGGGTCGTGGAGTTCTGCGGGCACCGCTTCGCCGTCGGGCCCGGCGTGCTGGTCCCCCGCCCCGAGACGGAACTGCTCGTCGCTGCCGGGGTCAACGCGCTGCGCAGCATGGACTCCGGCCTCGCTCCGCACGTGCTTGACCTGTGCACCGGCTCCGGCTGCATCGCCTGGAGCATCACACGGGAGATCACCGATGCGCAGGTGGTGGGTGTCGACCTGTCGGAAACCGCCTTGCATTATGCGGTCAATCAGTTTCCCTCGCCCGACGGCGGAAGTCTTCCAGACGGGCGGACGGAAATTATTTTTCGGACAGGTTTGCCGAAAAACCAATTTCCGCTCCGCTTTTCCGCCGCCGGCCCGACATTCCTACAAGCCGACGTGCTGGACACCGAGCAGGACTTCCCGTACGGACCGTTCGACCTGATTGTCAGCAACCCGCCCTATGTACGCGAAAGCGAGAAGGCCCTGATGCGGCCCAACGTGCTGGACTGGGAGCCGCCGGAGGCCCTGTTCGTGCCGGACGGGGACCCGCTGCTTTTCTACCGCGCCATCGCGCGCTGGGCGCAGCGTTTCCTGCGGCCCGGCGGCGTCGGCCTGGTCGAGATCAACGAGGCGCTGGGGCCCGAAACCGCCGCCGTGTTCAGCGACGCGGGATTCAAAAACGTACAAATCCTGCCTGATTTCTCCCGGAAAGAACGGTTTATCCGTTTTGACTGTTAGCCGCATCTTATTAAGGCAGCAGTAATTACCTATCGTTGCAAGAATTAAACGTTTAATCCGCGGATAAAACGGATAATTCTCCGTCACTTTGCACGGAACAAAACCGATGCAAAATGAAAACGATGAAACTTCTTGCCGCGGGGCTGGTTCTGGCCCTTGCGCTGTCCGCTTGCGACACCCAGAAAAACCGCCTTGAACTCCCGGACCCGGGCGGACTGTTCTCTCCCTCCGACGTAGCCAGGATCCTCTCCGACCTGCCGCTGGAAGGCGGACACCTGGCTGAGGTCTACGACGCCGTGAGCGCGTCCGCCGGCAACGGCTACGACGAAGAATACCTGCTCTCCGACCTTTTCACGGCGCCGGGCGCCGGCGTGGGCGACGCGTCAGGCGCCACCCGTGCCGCCGGCTACAAGACTCCCCTGCGCGACCTCTTCGCGGACTACTTCGCCCGGAACTACGCCACCAAGGCCGGCGCTGCCGACGTCGAACACTACATCAATGCCCTGATTGAGTCGGACATGCAGATTTACTGGCCGTTCTCGGAAGATTGGGACGGCGAGAGCGCGCCGGTCATCACTTATGACCCCGGCTTCGGCGCCGAATCCAACTTCGGCTACGAGATCCGCATCGACCCGGACGGCGCCCACGTGGTAGACTCCCTGCTGGTCACGGAGACCCTGGCCAAGCGCCGCCCGGTCTGGGTCATCAACCGCAACGACGACGCTGCGTTCACGCCCCTGGAATTCTTCGCCAGCGACGAGACCCCCTCCACCAAGGCCGGCAAGACCAAGGAAGAGAACGAGTACATCCTCAGCATTACGGACCTCCAGGTCAACCGCAACTTTGACTCCTGGTTCTCCGGGGCTTCCGAAATCTTCATCAAATGCGGTTCCGTTGACGGTTTCAAGGCCACGAAGGAGAGCGACCTGCGCAATTTCTCCCCTTCCGTCACCGACTTCATGATCGTGGTCAAGCGCCGCCAGGTCGGCAAGAAAATCCCCTTCCCGACCGTCCTGCTCAGCCGGTACACCGAGCAGATCGAGGACCTGGCCCTGATGATCATCGAAGACGACGGCGGCACCTCCACCAGCTGGAAATGCAGCGCCACGGTCAAATATAACTCCAAGAGCTACGGCTTTGAGATCGACATCCCTTACAAGGACAAGGACGACATCATCTGGCGCGGACCTGTATCCCGGAAGATGCTCCAGCCTGTCCTCGAAAACGGATCCCACACCCTGAATCTGGGTGACGTCTCGCTCACAATCCACGCAGAATAAATAGAAATATAGTTATTTTTATAGAAAATCAGTTATCTTTGTGACGAAGAAAGTATTTGAAGTCATTGAAAAGCTTGAAGCTGGCGGATGGGCCTATGTCCGTACACGCGGCGACCATCATAAGTTCAGCAAACCCGGAGCAAGGCGTTCTGTAGTCATCCCCGGGAAAAGGAATGACACGATCCCTCCCGGGACGCTGGCCGCCATTTTGTGCGAAACCGGTCTGAAACTCGAATAGAATATATATGAGGACCTATCATTTACACGCTGTCATTGAGACCGCCGAGACAAACTATGCAGCATACGTCGAGGAAATAAGCGGGGTTGCGGCTACCGGAAAAACCCTGGCAGAAGTCAAGGCCAGCCTGCTCGATGCGCTGGATTTCCTGGTCGAGTGCTGCGAAGAAGACGGAGATGAGATTCCGGAAGAACTGCAGGGGAATTATGATATCGATTTCCGAATGGATGTCAAGAGCTTTCTCGGCGTCTATTCAGGCATCTTCACAAAAGCCGGTCTCGAACGCCTCACCGGCATCAACCAGAAGCAACTCTGGCACTATGCCAACGGAAAATCCGTCCCTCGGCGCGCCCAGGTTCTCCGGATTGAGAACGCCCTGCACCAACTGGGAGAAGAGCTGCTCTCCATCCACCTGTAGCTCCTTTCTAGGCCGCCGTGACGGTCATCTCGCAGGCGGTGCAGTCGAAGTGCAGGGCAAGCCTGCGGCCGTTGTTGAGAAGATAAAGGTCTTTCGGCGGATGGCCGCCCTGGTATTTCGGGCAGAGGCCGAGTTCGTACCGGACGCAGTATCGTGACCGCATCAGCGGTGACGCTGATGCGTCCTTCCCTTTCGCTGCACCGGGCCAGGCACACAGTCCGGCGGCCATGGGGACGGTGCGGCAGGGCTGCGCGTCGATGTCCTCCGCGACCAGGCGGCGGATGCCGTTGATGGTCGAGGCGGACAGGAGCGGGAGGCGGCCGCCGGCCGTCTCGACCTGCAGCTCATCCACGGAGAAACGGTATATCCCGCTGCGCTTGGCGAGCTGCTCGCGCAGCATCGCTTCCGCGCGCTCGCGGTTCTCGGCTGTCTCCACATCGGTATGGAAGGGGCTGAGCACTTCGCGGCCATCCTGCGTCAAGGCATGCACCTCGATGACATACTTGCCGTGGATCCGCACGGACAGGCTGACCGGGATCTCCCGGCGGCAGGCCTGTGTCTCCAGGACCTTCTCGAAGGCGGCGTTGACATTGCGGTAGAGGGTCATCCCCTCACGCAGGTCGGGAACGTCCTTGCAGCTGACCTGAAGGCCTTCGCAGACGTCGCCGCGGAAGCCGACGATGCCGTCGGCGACGGTGAAGGCAAAGCCGTCACCGTTGCGCAGCCGCAGGTCGCGGCGCAGCGGCTGGATGCTGAACTGCATCGTCCGGCCGGGCGCGCGGCGGATGCGCCGCACCGTCCCGACGGCTTCGCCCATGGATTTGGGTGCATCCATCGAGGACCAGTGGCCGCGCTGCCCGTCGAGGTACAGCTCCGTGTAGCCGCGGTTGAACGTCTTGGCCGTATCGGGCGTGAATCCGCCGGTCACCACGCCGAACGAGGCGCGGCAATAGCGGTCGGGGTACCGGGCCACCAGTGCGTCCAGCGCCAGGGAGTAATCCCGCACGACGTTCTTGACATAGGAAGCATTCTTGAGCCGGCCTTCGATCTTGAACGAGGACACGCCGGCATCCGCCAGCTCCTCCAGCCGGGCTTTGAGGTTGAAGTCCTTGAGCGACAGGACGGCCTTGTTGCGCAGCAGCACACGGCCGTCCCCGTCCACGAGGTCATAAAGCGAGCGGCAGGCCTGGATGCACTCGCCGCGGTCCGCGCTGCGCCCGTCGATATACTCCGACAGGCGGCAGTCACCGCTGTAGCAGACACAGAGTGCTCCGTGGACGAAGAACTCCACCTCGCAGGACACGGCGGCGCAGATCTCCCGGATGGTCTCCAGGGAGAGCTCCCGCTCCAGGATGATGCGCGCGCAGCCGAGGGACTCGAAATAGCGGGCGCGCTCCACATCCCGGATGGCGCACTGGGTCGAGGCGTGCAGGGGCACGGTGATGTCTGCGAACGCGGCGATGCGCGGCTCGCGGATGATGAAGGCATCCGCACCCGCCGCCTGCGCCCGCAAGAGCTGCGCGTGCGCTTCCTCCTCCTCCCCCTCGCGCCACAATGTATTGAAAGTAACGAAGATCCGCGCGCCGAAACGGTGCGCGTAACCGCAGAGTTCCGCGATATCTTCGAAGGAGTTGCCGGCCGCCTTGCGGGCCCCGAAATCGGGGCCTGCGATATATACGGCATCGGCACCGCAGTCGATGGCTGCGATGCCGATTTCCTTGTTTCTGGCCGGAGCCAGCAACTCGAGAGCCTGCATTACTTCAGGGCGTCGAGCATCTTCTTGGCCTCAGCGCCGTACTTGGCGTCGCCGGTAGCCTTGGTGTAGAACTCGCGGGCCTTGGCGTTGTTCTTGGCCTGCTGGTAGAGGGCGCCGACGGTGAAGGCGATCTGGCCGGCATTGCTGGCGGTCGGAGCGACCTCGAGGTATTTCTCGAAGTACTTGATGGCATCGTTGTTCTTGCCGCCGAGCTGGGAAGCCTGTCCGGCGACCTGCCATGCCTGTGCATTCTCGGTGTAGTCGTTCACCTTGGCGGCGGCGGCCACGGCGTCAGCATACTTCTTCTCCTTCAGGAGAGCGGCGGCTTCCTTGAGGTAGATGTTGCCGATCTGCTTCTTGGCGGTAGCCTCCTGGCCGTTGGCGGCAGCCTTCTCGAAAGCCTCGCGGGCCTCGGCGAGCTTGCCGGCGGCATTGTAGGCGACACCCAGGCGAAGGGCGGCGGCGCCGTTGGTCGGATCCGCGTCGACGATCTCCTTGTAGGCGGCGATGGCGCCGTCATAATCCTTGGCGTTCAGCAGGTTGGTGGCCTTGGACATCTTCACCTGCGGGAGCAGGGTCTTGGCATCATCCAGGGCATCGAGGGCCTCGTACTTCTCAGCGACCTCGACAACCTCTGCCAGGGCGGCGACGGCCTCGTCGAACTTCTGGGCCTTCACCAGGTCCTTGGCGATGGAGAGCTTGAGGTTCGGGATGATATTCTTGCAGTTCGCCACGACTTCCTGGCCTTCTTCGCCAAGAGCGGTGGCAAGCGAGAGTGCCTGTTCAAAAGATTTAAGCGCACCTTCCTTGTCGGTGGAGACGGCTGCTGCACCGGCGTTGTAAATTTCGGTCACCGCGGCCAGGTCCTGGGCGAAGACGGATCCGAGAGCAACTGCGAGAGCTGCGAATGTTGCGATTAATTTTTTCATGCTACCTATCATGTTTAATGGTTTTAATCAGCGTGACTGCAAATGTAATTTTTCTTTATTACTTTTGCAAAAGTAATGCGGTACTTCAGTAAACACATTTCGTGCCTAACCGGTCTTTTGCTCACTGTATTTATGATGCAGGGACAGCCGCTTCCGTCCCTTGGCACCGCCAAAGAGATCAAAAGAGCCACCCTCCCGGACGGCATCCAGGTCTATCTGGTGACGAACCCGGCGCAGAAGGGATTCGCGGATTTCGCCCTCGTCCAGCGGGGTGTGCGGGAGCCCGCGCAGGCCCGCGAGGCGCTGGTGGAGCTGCCGCACTTCAGCGGGCGAAAGCCCTATAAGTTCCTGGCCGACAACGGCGTGGGTTATTCCGAAGAGGGTTATGTATCCCAACCTGCAGACGCGGTGCTCTACACCCTGCACGACGTCCCGACTTACCGGGAGAGTGTGGCGGATTCGACCCTGCTGATGCTTTTCGACATCGCTTCGACCTGCCGCAAGCCCCAGGCGATCATCGTCGCCGGCGACATCGACGCCGCCCGTGTCCAGGAGCGGATGGGACTCCTGTCCATGATGGTCCCGACCCTGGAGAGCAGCTATGACGGTCTGGAATACCGGTGGAGCCCCCGCGACTCGGTCGCGCTGCTCGTCAGCATCAACATGACGCAGGACGTGGCCGCCGTCAACGCCATCTTCAGCACCGAGCGCCTGCCGAAAGAAGAGATGGACACCCCCCAGCCGCTGGTCACCAGCGCCTATGCCGCCCAACTCGGCCAGATCATCCGCAAACGCGTCGAACGGAGTTTCCGGGCGGCGGACATCCCGCTGGCGGACTTCCGTTACCGCTATCTGGACAGCGCGGCGGGCCCCGGCGACGAGCGGCACTCCGTCACGGTCTACACCTCCGCCCGGCATCTTGACGCCGCCACGCACCGGCTGGCCGCCGTGCTGTCCGGCCTGGACCGCGACGGCGCCGGCATGGACGAGTTCCAGGACGCCAAGGACCGCCTCGTGTCCGAGGCCAAGCGCCACGAGGGCGGCCGCAGGCTGAGCAACCGGGAGTACCTCGACAAATGCGTCGCCAACTATCTGTACGGCGCCAACCTCGCTTCCGAGGCCACCCTCAACGGTTTCATCGTCAGCCGGCGCCTGTCCGACGACCGCGAGCTGGAGCTCTTCAACGGCTTCGCCACAGCCCTGCTGGACTCCGCCCGCAACCTCACCCTGCGCTTCGACATACCCGACCAGGGCCGGAACCGCCGGGGGCTGCTGCGCTCCTTCTTGCGCGGCTGGTCCAACCCGGCACCGGCTGAGGCATACAAAGCCGACTTCGGCGACACGCTCAGCCTCTTCCAGCCGAGCGTGAAGGTCCGCCTGCGCGGAGACGTGGCGGAGCCCATCTCCGGAGGGCGCCTATGGACCTTCTCCAACGGCATCAAGGTTATTTATAAGAAGATGCCCGGACAGGGCGAATTCCATTACGCGCTGATGCTGCGCGGCGGCGTGGCTGAGGTGGCGGACCTGCAGGCCGGCGAAGGTGCCTTCGTAGGCGACATGCTCGCCCTGAGCGACGTCGCGGGCCTCAACGGGGCGGACTTCCACGAGATGCTCGAGGCCAACGGCATCACCATGCACGAAGCCGCCACGCTCTCCGACCTGCGCATCACGGGCCGCGCCCCCAGGGCCAAGCTGCCCCTGCTGATGCGCGCCCTGCTCTCCCTGGCGGATGCGCGCCAGCCCAACCGAGCCCTGTTCGACAACTACAAGGCGGAAGAAGCCCTGCGCATCGACATGGGGGCGCTCTCCCCCAGGGATGTCAATTCACTGATGGACAGCATCATGCGTCCGGACTACTTCTACACGGAGCGCAAGCAGGCTTCGCGGCTGCGCGACGACCTGCCGGAGCGGGCGGAGCAGTATTTCGCCTCGGTCTTCGACAAGGTGGGCGACGGGATCCTGGTCTTCGCCGGTGACCTGGACGAAGACGTCCTCAAGAAAGAACTCAGCCGCACGCTCGGGGACTTCCGCACCCAGAAGCGCTTCTCGCAGCGCCCGCGCGTCGAGAGCCGCTTCGCCGCCGGGTCCACCACGCGCACGGCCGATTCGGCCCCGGGCGTGGTCGGCGGCGGCGAGATCGGGGTCAGCGTGGCGATGTCCGCCGCCATCCCCTTCAACCTGGAGAATTACATGTCTTTCAAGGTGGCCTGCGCCGCCATCCGCAAACAGCTGACGGCCGAACTGGCCGGACAAGGTGCCTTTGCGGAGCTGTCCGACCGTCTGGAACTCTTCCCGGCCGAGCGTTTCTCGCTCTACATCAACTGCCGGCCCTGCCGCGAGAGCGGCCTGCCGGCCGGCGTCTCGCCCGCCGCACCGCTGCCCCTGCTGGACGCCATCCGCTCCGTTACACATTCGCTGGCGGGCCTTTCCGTCCCGGCAGCCGACCTGAAGGCCTACAAGGAAGCCCTGCTGAACGAGATGGACAGCCGACGGGAAGACCCCGCCGCAGTCATCGACGACGTCCTGGTGCGCTACAGCGAAGGCAAGGACCTGGTCACGGACTACAAGGCGGCCATCCAGCGGGTGTCCGCCGAGAGCGTGGCCCGCATCATCGCACAACTCCGCGCCGGCGCGGAAGTAGAATACATTATCATCTGATGGGAAAAGGGAGATTCGGTACGATCATCCAGATCGGAGACATCCTCGTGTCGGAGGATGTGGTGACGGAGCATTTCGCCTGTGACTACGCGGTCTGCCGCGGCGCCTGCTGCATCGCAGGCGACAGCGGCGCCCCGCTGGAAGAGCGCGAGCTGGAAGGCCTGGAACGCGATTACCCGGCCTACAGCGGGTACATGACCCCGCAGGGACGCGCGGCCGTGGAGGCAAAAGGATTCTTCGAGGTGGACCGGGACGACGACATCGTCACGCCACTGATGGCGCCCGGCACGCCCGGCGCGCAGGACCTCCCGTGCGCTTTCTGCCATTTCGGCGCGGCGGGAGAGTGTCTCTGCGCCATCGAGATGGCCGGACGCACCAAACCCGTCTCCTGCTCGCTCTACCCCATCCGGGTCACGAAACTGACCGGCGGCGGGCTCGCCCTCAACGTCCACCACTGGGACATCTGCAAGCCCGCGTACGACAAGGGCGCCCGCGAAGGCATCCGGGTGTACCAATTTCTGAAAAATCCCCTCACGAAGGCCTTCGGAGAGGATTTCTATTCAGCGCTGGAAGCAGCCGCTAAACATCTTCACGGGTAGCCTCGAGCCCGGAAACGATCCGCGTCAGGTCGCGCGTGAGGCCTTCGATCTCGAGTCCCGCCCCCGACGGAGCGACCGTGATGCGGTCCTCCCACATCTTCAGCGCGCGGGAGAGACCGGAACGGCGACGGAAGGCGTATGCGCCATCCTGTTCGCCCTCCAACCTGTAGCCCAGGTTCTCCATCACCCGCACGATGACCGGACGCAGCTCCTCCGGCGAGCCGTACAGGTGTGCCGTCCGTTTCGAGAAGCCGAAACGCGGATATATGATAGCGAAAATAAGCATGATGAGGGCGATTTGCCAGAGCGAATCGTAGCCGTTGACGAACATCTTGGACAGGTCCGCTTCCACGAATCCCGTCAGCACCAGGGCCAGGATAATCACCGTCAGCAGGACGATCAGATAACAAAAATACTTGAGCGAGCGGATGATATACTTCATAACAACTGCAAAATTAGCATAAAAATTGCTACTTTTGCATGTTGTTCACCAAATTGACAGCTTTATGGAAAGAGAAGATCCTATCGAGAAGCTTGAGCGTAAACAAGCCGAAAAGAAATCCAACGGCGGCCTTAAGGCCTTGATGGTCGCGATGATCGTCATCGCGCTTGGCCTGGCCGCAGCCCTCTTTTATGTCCTGAGTTCCAAGAACAAACTCGTCAGCGACCTCAACCAGGAGAAACAGGACCTGACCGAGCAGATCGAAGCCCTGCAGAGCGACTATGAGAACCTGTCTTCCGAATACGACTCGATCAACGCCCAGCTCGACTCCTCCCGCGAGGAGATCGCCCAGCTGGTCGACCGCGTCAAGAAGACCGAGGCCACGGACCGCGCCAAGATCCGCCAGTATGAGAAGGAACTCGGCACCCTGCGTTCCATCATGCGTGGCTACATCACCCAGATCGATTCCCTCAACACCCTCAACCACCGCCTGACCGAAGAGGCCGCCACGGCCCGCCGCGAAGCGGAGGAGACCCGCGAGATCAACACCCGGCTCTCCCAGCAGGTCGAGGACCTGACCGGCCGCGTGACCGCCGGCTCCATACTGAAGGCCCACAATTTCGTGATGTACGCCTACAACAACTCCGACAAGATTACGGACAAAGCCAACCGCGTGGTGCGTTTCCTCGTGAACCTCAGCCTCGTGGAGAATGAGCTGGCCCCGCGCGGACCGGTGCGTGTCTACGTGCGCGTGACCGACCCGGACGGCAACCTGCTCTCCGACGGCCGCGGCACGACCTTCACCTTCGGCGGCGAGACGCTCGAAGCCACGGCTTCCCGTGAGGTGGACTACCAGGGCCAGGAAGTGGACCTGGGCATCTACATCAACAACGTCCCGTCCTTCAGCAAGGGCGTCTACACCGTCAACGCCTACACGGAACAGGCGCTGCTCGGCCACGGCGAACTCCTGCTCCGCTAGGATGGTCTACCTGCACGTCCCGTTCTGCAGGAGTTTCTGCACCTATTGCGATTTCTACTCGGAGATCGCCTGCCGGGACCGGGACGCGCAACTGTTTGAATCGTACACGGCGGCGGTCTGCGCCGAAGCGTCCCGTCGCCGGGACGAAATCGAGGCCACCCGCGACCTGGACACCCTCTACATCGGAGGCGGCACCCCATCGGTGCTGCCTCTTTCGCTGTTGCGAAAGATGGCAGCACATATAATAATGGGGGAAGAATCCCCCAAACCCCCTCGGTCGCTGCGCTCCGATGTCGCGAAGCACCAGAACAGTTATGCAGAGACAGGGGGCGTACCCCCCGAACCCCCTGCGTCGCTTCGCTCCGATGCTAAGAGGCAACAATACTCCGAGTTCACCATGGAGGTGAACCCCGAGGACATCGTGGAGAAGGGTCCGGAGTACGTCCGGGGGCTGCTGGACCTGGGGGTGAACCGCATCAGCATGGGGGTGCAGTCGCTGGACGACGGCATCCTGCGCTGGATGAACCGCCGCCACGATGCGGCGCATGCCCGGCAGGCCTTCCGCATCCTTCGGAATGCCAGTGTGGAAAACATCAGCGTGGACCTGATCTTCGGCCTGTCACAACTGACACCGGAAACACTGGACGCGACCGTGGCGGAAATCCTGGACTGGCGTCCGGAGCACATCTCAGCCTACCAGCTCAGCATCGAAGAGGACAGCGCCCTGGGCGCGATGGTCCGGGAGGGCCGATACACGGAAGCAACGCAGGAGCAGTGCGCGGCCCAGTACGCACTGCTCTGCGAGCGCCTGCGCGCGGCGGGCTATGCGCACTACGAGATCTCCAACTGGGCCCTTCCCGGGCGCGAAGCTGTCCACAACAGCGCCTACTGGACCCGACACCCCTATGTCGGCCTCGGTCCGGGCGCACACTCCTTCGACGGCCACGTCCGCTCCTGGAACCGCTCTGCCCTTCCTCCACAGCAAGCGGCAACTGCCCCCAGGAACCGTGCCACCCTCGGCATCGTAAGAGGGGGGACCGCAAGCGTAGCGAAGCGGTGGGGTCGAGCGCAGCGAGACGTTTCGGGGGGCAGTTGGCCGCTGCGCGGAGGACATGAGACTTTGTCAGCAGAGGAGGCGCGGGAGGAGGAGGTTTTCCTGGGGCTGCGGACGGCCCGGGGCATCCCGGAGGGGCTCTGCGACCCGGAGAAGGCTGCGGCGGCACTCGCCGACGGCCGCCTGGTGCGCACGGGCAACCGCCTGCGCATCCCCGAGGACCGCTGGTTCGTCAGTGACGACATCCTCGCCGACCTGATCTGACACAAGTGTGGCTGACGGGGTGCGCCAGAGCCCGATTCGCACCCCACCACGTCACCCTATCACCTCCCCGGTGGACCTGGTCCACTTTTAGGGGCCGGACCTGGTCCACCCACCCGGCCTCAGAAGCCCCTCTGGGCCATAGTCCCCGTACCTGGTACACCCCACCGAAGTGGACCTGGTCCAGTAATCCGAAATGGAGTCAACCGGAATCAGACTATGACTCCGCAGCCCCATTGCCCCCCCCCTGAAATCCCGCTGATGTCCCTCTGAGCCAATGCCATCGGAACTCCTCTAAGCAATTGTTGCCGAAGTTCCTCTAGACTGATGCTACTGATGTTCCGCTTAGCTGATACTCCCGAAGTTCCACTAGGCCACCCCTGCTGGACCGGATCCACCCTAAGGTTGCGGAACAGACCAGCTTCCACTAATTCTTTTTTTCTCCAACAGGGTCAACAGTAACCTAAATGATACTTCCTGCGGAGCATCGGGGTCTGGCGTGGGGGTGGTCCTCCCATAGTCGGGGAGGTGGGGGAAGCAGAGTGAGTCAGTAACCGATGGGATCGCTATTCGTTTTCCGTCGCGTACGGGACCCCGTCCGGGAGATGGAGGTGGACCGTCCCGAGCAGGAAGCCCAGGGAGTCGGCGCGGTTGGCGGCGATGACCAGCGAGGGGCGCGTGAGCGAGGGCGCCCCGCCGTTCCAGCTGGCGACGCGGCCGCCGGCTTCGTGCAGGATCAGCATCGCGGCGGCGTAATCCCAGGGCTGGAGCCGCATCTCGAAATACAGTTCAATGACGCCGGACGCCAGCAGGCAAAGTTCCACAGCTGCGGAGCCCCAGCGGCGCAGGTCGTTGCTCTGCATGTAGATATCATAGATAATGTCTGAACAGGCCTTCGCATACTCCTTGCGGTAGGTACTCATCGCCGTGCAGAACAGCCCGTCGGTGAGGGGCCTGTCGGAGACGTGGATCGGATGGCCGTTGCAGAAGGCGCCCTTGCCCAGTTCGGCGGTATAAAGTTCGCCGCGGCGCGGGCTGTAGACGACACCCAGCTGCAGGGCGCCCTGATGCGCCAGGGCAACTGAGATGCAGCAGTCCACGATCCCGCGGGCGTAGTTGGCCGTGCCGTCGATCGGGTCGATGATCCAGACATCGTCAGACGAGAGGACCCGGAAGTCCTCCTCCTCACAGATGAATCCGCACCCGGGCAGCAGTGCGGCGAGCCGCTCCGTCAGGAAATCCTGTACGGCGAGGTCCGAGGAGGTCACGAGGTTGGCAAGGCCGTCTTTCTGCATCACGGTGAAGTGGTCCGCAACCATCAGGGCGGAAGCCTCTTTCACGATTTCTACGACTTGTTCGAGCATGGCGTTCATCTTTTCCGTCCGCGAAGATACGCAGAAATTTGCTATCTTTGTTTTCACTATGTTTGGAAAAGAAGTTTACACCGCGCGCCGGAAGGCGCTGCTGGAGCGCCTCGCCGGACAGAAAGGCATCGCCCTGTTCCTCGGCAACGTGGACGCTCCCGCCCAGTACAAGGACAATTGTTACAAGTGGCGCCAGGACAGCTGCTGGCTCTACTTCTTCGGCATCGACGAGCCGCGCTTCGCGGCGACCGTCGACCTGGAGAGCGGCGAGGAGACCCTCTACGGCGATGACTTCGGCATCGACGACATCATCTGGATGGGGCCCATGCCCACCGTGCGTTCCCTCGCGGACGCGGCCGGCGTGGCGAACACCGCGCCCTACGACGCTCTGGAGAAGGCCCTGGCCGGGCGGCAGGTCCACTTCCTACCCGCATCGCGCTACGCCACCCGCCTGAAGCTCTCCTCCCTGCTGGGCCTGGACCCTGCAGAGACCACGAGCAGCAGCAAGGCCGGCTGCGCGCGGGCGTCCCTGCCGCTGGTGAAGGCCGTGATCGACCTGCGCCTCGTCAAGGAGCCCCGCGAGGTCGCGTCCCTCGACGCCGCATGCGACCTCGGCTTCGAGATGCACACGGTCGCCCGCCGCGGCATCCGTCCGGGACGCATCGAGCAGGAGATCGTGGGCGAGATGGAAGGCGTGGCCCTCGCCAAGGGCTGGGGGACCAGCTTCCCCACCATCCTCACCCAGCACGGCGAGATCTTCCACTGCCACAGCCACGAACTTCCCGTCGCACCGGGCAAGCTGATGGTCATCGACGCCGGCGTGGAGGCGAATGACCACTACGCCTCCGACTTCACGCGCACCTACCCGACCTCCGGGCACTTCACGCAGAAGCAGCGAGACATCTACCAAACGGTCTACGAGTGCAATGAACTGGCCTTCGGGATGACCCGCCCGGGCGTCGCCTACCGCGACGTACACCTGGCCGTAGCCGCCCACATGCTGGACAACCTCCGTCAGCTGGGACTCGTACGCGGAGACGTGGACGGGATGGTAGCGGACGGCATCGCCGGACTCTTCATGCCCCACGGCCTGGGCCACAACATGGGCCTGGACGTACACGACATGGAGGACCTGGGCGAGAACCTCGTCGGTTACGACGACGGCCAGACCCGCTCGCCCCAGCTGGGCCTGGGAAGCCTGCGGATGGCCCGCAGGCTCCGCCCCGGCAACGTGCTCACCGACGAGCCGGGCATCTACTTCATCCCCGCCCTGATCGAGCAGTGGAAGCAGGAGGGCACCGACGGCGGCCGGGTCAACTACGCCAAACTCGCAGAATACTATGACTTCGGCGGCATCCGCCTCGAGGACGACGTCCTCGTCACGGCGGACGGCGCGCGGCGGCTGGGCGCGAAGCGCCTGCCCATCGCGCCGGACGAAGTGGAAGAGGCCATGAGACAAGACAAACTTTAAACGACAATATGGGATTACTTGAAGGAAAAGTCGCCCTCATCACGGGCGCATCCCGGGGCATCGGCAAGGCCATCGCCCTGAAATTCGCCGCCGAAGGGGCGGACATCGCATTCACCGACATCAAGATCAGCGAAGATACCGTGAAGGAACTTGAGGCCCTCGGCGTCAAGGTGCGCGCCTACGCGTCCAACGCCGCCGACTTCGCCCAGACCCACGAGACCGTGGAGCAGGTAATGGCCGACTTCGGCCGCATCGACATCCTGGTCAACAACGCCGGCATCACCCGCGACGGGCTCATGCTCCGCATGGACGAATCCCAGTGGGACGCCGTCATCAACGTCAACCTCAAGTCCGCGTACAACTACATCCACGCCTGCACCCCGATCATGGCGCGCCAGCGCGGGGGAAGCATCATCAATATGTCCTCCGTCGTAGGTGTCAGCGGCAACGCCGGCCAGTGCAACTACTCCGCCTCCAAGGCCGGCCTGATCGGCCTCGCCAAGTCCATCGCCAAGGAGATGGGGCCGCGCGGCATCCGCGCCAACTGCATCGCCCCGGGCTTCATCATCTCCGACATGACGGCCGCGCTGCCCGAAGAAGTGCGCGAGGCTTGGATCAAGACCATCCCGCTGCGTCGCGGCGGTACGCCCGAGGATGTCGCCAAGGTGGCACTCTTCCTGGCCAGCGACCTCTCGTCGTATGTCAGCGGACAGGTCATCCACTGCTGCGGTGCGATGAACTGCTAGTCCGATGGACCCGCGCCTGGACGGTCAGACTCTGAAAACTTCCCTCTCGGCCCTGCTGGACCTCGTCCTGCCGAGAGTGTGCGTAGTGTGCGGCCGGCCGCTCCTCCCCCAGGAGGAACACCTGTGCCTGGGTTGCCTGGCCGACCTCCCGGAGACCCGCTACGCCACCCTGGGACACAACCCCATGGCCGACCGCTTCAACGCCCGGATCCAGGTCGATGAATTTGAGCCGTATGCGTATGCTGCGGCTCTTTATCATTACCGGGCTGACGCAGGCTACAAGCGGATCTCCCAGGCGCTCAAGTACTACCGGGACTTCGGGGCGGGCCGCTGGGCCGCCCGCCTGCTCGGGGCGCGGCTCGCGGCCTCGCCGCTCTATGCGGATGTGGACCTGGTCGTCCCCGTCCCGCTGCACTGGCTGCGCCGCAGGCAGCGGGGCTACAACCAGGCGGCCGTGATCGCCCGGGAAGTGGCGCGGGCGCTGGGAGCGCCGCTCGCACCGCGACTGCTATGCCGCGTCCGGCGCACCCGCAGCCAGGCGCACCTGGCGGGCGAAGCCAAGGCCGCCAACGTGGCGGGCGCCTTTGCGCTCCGCGCCGCGCGCCTGCCGGCAGCCCGCCACATCCTGCTCGTCGACGACGTCTTCACCACCGGGGCCACGCTGGCGGCCTGCCACCGCGCACTGCGGCGCGCCTACGGAGCGCAGGTGCGCATCTCCGTAGCCACCCTCGGTGCCGTCGGGGAATAAAAAGAGGGCTGCCGTGGGGTTCACCCACAGCAGCCCGCAATTCTCAAAGGGAGAGACTTACTCTGCAGTAGTCGTGGTCTCCGGCTCGACTTCCTGGACGGCCGTCGGGGCGGTATTGACCTTGTCGAGGAGCTTCTGGCTCTCCTTGAGGGCCTTGTTGGCGTCCTTGAGCTGCTTCTCGCTGGCATTGATCTCCTTCTTGACGGAAGCGAGTTCCTTCTTCGAGGCGGAAATCTGCTTCTGGAGGTTCTTGGTGTCAGCCTTGTACTGCTTCTGGAGGTTCTTTTCGTTCTTGATGTCGTCCTGGATGGTCTTGATCTCGCTGTTCATCTGGTCGTAGGCATCCTTGTAGGACTTGTCCGTGCCGTAAGCCTTCTTCTGGAGCTTCAGGGCTTCCTTGCGGAGCTTGAGGTTCGCCTGGGCGAGCTTGACCTTGTCGACACTCTCCTTGAGGCTCTTCTTGGCGGCGTCCAGGTCCTTCTGGTCGCTCTTGATCCGGCTCTCAAGCTGGTCGATCCGGGCCTTGCCCCGGCGGGAGACTTCGGCATATTCGCGCGCGGCAGCGTCCGCGACGGTCCGGTTCTGCTGCTGGAGGTCGCTGACCTGCGTGCCCAGGTCCTGGGCGAAAGCGGAAACGGAAAGGACCATCAGGCTGCTGATAAGGAGTGCTTTGATTTTCATATTACGGAGTGTTTTATTTGCAAATATACAAATTTTGTAACTTTGTGGGGTCATGTCGAGATTTTTCTGCATCCTGCTCGCCGTGGGGCTCCTTTTCGGGGCCTCCGCAACGCTCGCCGCCCAGACCGCGGACGGTGACGCGGATCCCCGCAAGACCGCCGACGCCATCATCAAGGAGGCGGGACGGCACCTGGGCAAGCCCTACGCCTACGGCGCCAACGGGCCCCAGAGTTTCGACTGCAGCGGTTTCACCTGCTACGTCTTCAAGAAATCCGGCTACACGCTCCCCCGCTCCTCCGCGGACCAGTCCCTGGCGGGACGCGAGGTCAAGGGCGGCTATGACAAGCTGCAGAAAGGCGACCTGGTGATCTTCGGCGGGCGCACCGCCCGGAAGACCCCCGGACACGTCGGCATCTTCATCGCTGCCGACAGCCTGGCGCAGTCTTTCACCTTCATCCATGCCTCCAGTTCCGGCGTGACCATCTCCCGCATCGACGAACCCTACTGGGCAGCCCGCTACCTGGGGGCGCGCCGCATCCTGCCGGACTTCCCGAAGGAAGCGAAGGCGGAGCGCGAGCGCTTCAACTTCTCCGACTTCTTCCGCGGCCGCAGCACCGCCGCGCGCGACTCCGTGCTCAACGCCGTGCAGGAGCGCCACATCGTGCTGTTCCCGGACGGCAGCTGGGCCTTCGTGGGCACGGACGGCAAGTACAACGCGCCGCCGGGCGACCGCGACTACATCCTCAACGCCGACGCCACCTGGCGCACCGACGAGGCTTCTTCGGCCGAATTCTATACCATCCGCGCCGGGGATACCCTCTCCAAGATCGCCGCTCAGTACGAGACCACCGTCGAGTCGCTGCGCGAGATGAACGGGATGACCCGGCGCGCCACCCTCAAGATCGGACAGCGCATCCGGGTCAGATAACTCCAGGGAAAACCCTGATTACCTGTTCGCCATCCGGTAGATGGCGACCACGTCGTCGTAGTCGAGTTTCTTGAGGTTGCCGAGCTTGACGGTGCGGCCGCGGGTGGCCTTGAAGGCCATCTCGGCAATCTCCTCCTCCGTGGCCGGCCGGCCGACGAGTTCGGGGAGGCTGGCCGGCATGCCGATGCGGTGGTAGAAGTCCACCATCGCGGCGATGCCTGCGCGGGCCGTGCGCTCCGGCGACTTGAAGTCGTTGGGCACGCCCGCGACGTTGACCGCGAACTGCGCGAAACGGGTCGGATTCTCCGCCAGCACGTACTCGGCCCAATGCGGCCAGATGGCCGCGAGGCCGGCGCCGTGCGTGGCGCCGAAGGTCGAGCTGAGTTCGTGTTCGATGCGGTGCGTGGCGAAGTCGCTGGTGGTGCCGCATCCCGTGAGGTTGTTGTGCGCGAGGCTGCCCGCCCACATGATCTGGGCCCGGAGCTGGTAGTTCTCCGGATCGGCCAGGACCTTCTCGCCGCACTCCTTGACCGTCTTCATCAAGGCCTCGGCCATGGCGTCGGTCAGGAGCATGTCGTCATCATGGGAGAAATAGCGCTCCATCGTATGCATCATGATGTCGGTCACGCCCGCGGCCGTCTGGTAGGGCGGCAGGGTGTAGGTGCGCTCGGGGTTCATGATGGCGAAACGCGGACGGCAGAGGTCGCTGTTGTAGCCGCGCTTGACCAGGCCTTCGTCCTTGGTGATGACGGCGGAGTCGCTCATCTCGCTGCCGGAGGCCGGGATGGTGAGGACTACGCCGATGGGCGTGCTGGCTACGGGTTTGTGCTTGCCGTCATAGATGTCCCAGACATCGCCGTCGTACTGCAGGCCATAGGCGATGACCTTGGCGGAGTCGATAACGCTGCCGCCGCCCACGGCGAGCAGGAAATCGACGCCCTCGCGCCGGCACAGGTCGAGTCCCTCATACACCAGGGACAGGCGCGGGTTGGGGACGACACCGCCCAACTCGACCCAGGCGATGCCTGCTCCGTCGAGCTGCGACTTGACCTGCTGGAGCAGGCCCGAGCGGACGACGCTGCCGCCGCCGTAATGGACCAGGACCTTGGTGCCGCCATACTTGCGGACCAGGTCGGGAAGGCAGCGCTCAGAATCCTTGCCGAAGACCACCTCCGTAGGAGTGAAATACTTGAAATCAACCATATTAAAGCCAATTATCGGATATACAGGAACTATGGAACTCCGGGGCGCCGGAGTCGCGTGCGATGGCGGCGATATTGCCGGGGCGTACCCCGCAGCCGGCCATCACCTCGAGCCGGCTGCCGGCGCGCCGGACCAGCTCGCCGATCAGCGCGCGGCCGGCGAAAGCATCCGGAGCGTGGCCGGAAGTGAGCAGACGGTCGCAGCCGAGTGCGATCACGTCTTCGAGTGCCGCCAGCGGATCCGCCGTCTCGTCGAACGCGCGGTGGAAGGTGACGGAGAGCCCGGCCTCCCGCGCCGCGGCGACCAGCCGCCGCATGACCGCCAGGTCGACGCGGCCGTCGGGTGTCAGCGCTCCGATCACGACGCCGTTCGCGCCCAGGGCGGCGCACAGGCGGATGCTCTCCAGCATCTGCCGCACCTCTTCCCCGCCGTAGACGAAATCCCCGCCGCGCGGACGCACCAGCACGTTGACCGGCAGGGCGGCGGCCGCCAGCACGGCGCGCAGCAGCGACTCCGACGGCGTCACGCCGCCGACGTCCAGCCGCTCGCAGAGCTCGATGCGCTGCGCGCCGGTCCGCTCCGCTGCGCGGACGGCTTCCAGGGAGGTACAGCAGGCTTCGCGGAAATACATCATCGGCACTGCGGGATGACGCGGCGCAGATCGGCCGCGAGGGAGGTGTTATAGCCTTTCGAGAGATAGACGATACGTCCGAAGCTGTCGCACACGGCGACCAGCGGAAGGGTGTCGCCGGGCGCGCCGGCGGCGGCGAGCATCGCGCGCACGCGACCGGCGGGGTCGCTGCCGAAGACGGCGTTGTCCAGCCCGGCCGGCCGGGCTTCGTCCAGCACGACGACCGGGCGGCCCCAGGCATTGAGGTCCGCTGCGGCGGCCGTCATTTCACGCACCGCGTGGGAACTCGGCTCGTCCTTGCTCCCCATGACCGCCAGCAGGAAGTAGCCCCTCCCGGTGGCGCTGAGCAGGCTCTGGGGCTGCTGCGCGCCGTCCTTCAGGAAAGGGGCCTCGGCATCCATCGTCCCAATCACGGAGAGCCGCTCCGCCGAGCTGCGCAGCACCAGCGGCGCCGTGGCGACACTGCCCGTGCCGATCTTCAGGAACTCCATGTGCACCAGCGCGCTGCCGTCCGCCAGGCGGTTGCCGGAGGTCAGCACATAGTAACCGGCGTCCAGCGTGTAGGTGTTCCGGGCCGGGCCGTTCTCTTCATACTCCATCAGGCGCGTGCGGTCCGGCTCAAGCCGCGAGAGTGTATAGTGGCGGTAGTACTCCGGCGTCTTGACGGGGCCGCCGGCGACATAGCGCAGGCGGAGGGTCCCCTGCGGGGCAATCCGCTCTGCGGCCCCGCCGCCGAAATCCACGTCCACCCACCGGCCGTCCTGCCGGTACTGCGTCTTGCCCGTCACCTCGTCCAGCCGGGCGGGGTAGCCGAGGGCGCGGCAGAGCGCCACGAAGAAGATGTCCCGGCCGAGGGCGTCGGCCCGGCGGGCCTGCCAGACGGCCGCGGGCGCCGTGCGGAGCTGCTGCGGGTTGCTCCCTTCCACGACAGTGATGCTGTCGCGCACCCAGCGCGCCACGGCATCCGGCCCGGAGAGCCGCTCGCCGATCCCCGAGGCGAGTACCTCGCCCCGGAAGGGCCGGAGCGGCTCGATCTCCACGCGGGGCGAGAGTATATAGCGGTCCGTCTCTCCCCTGTCGGTCGCCATCACGTCCTCCAGGACCTCCCGCGACACGTCGCCGCGGTCCTTCTCCGTGAGCAGGGCCAGCAGCGCCCGGCCGCGCTCGCCGTATTGCGCCAGGAAGGCCTCTGCCTCCGGATTGTCATGCGGGTGCGCGGCGCGGATGGCGTCCTCCTCCTGCAGCCGGCGGTCGTTGGCAGCCGTCTGTTCCGGCGTGGCGCCGGCCGGGATCGGATCCTCCGCAGGCGGCACGATATCGATGTCGGCGCAGAAGCGCTCGCCCAGGGTATGGTCAAGCGAGACCGCGACCGAATCGCCGGAAGCCTTGGCGAAGCCGAAGCGCTCCCCCCTGCGGGCCCAGACCAGCAGGTCGCCGAGGCCAGTATCCAGGGCGGCCTGTCCGTCCGCGCCCGTCACATAGGACGCCACGGGATAGAACTCGGCATAATTGTAGATATGGAAGGAAACCGTGGCGCCCGGGACGGGCTGCCCGCCGTCCAGCACCGTGACGACGGTGCGGCGGGCGGGGACATAGCCGCGGATTACGTTGATCTCGGTATAGCAGGGCATACGCTGGATGACATCTTCGTCGCCATGGTAGTCGCCGTAGACCTTGGTATGGAGCAGCAGGGCGCGCGACACGGGGCCGTTGAACCAGGCGTTGTCCAGCGTGGCCGCGGGCTCGCAAGCCCCCATGAAATGCCACTTGCCGTCCACCCAGACCTCCACCCAGGCGTGGTTGTCGTCGGTGTGGGCCCAGCGCGGCGTGTAGACCTGGCGGGCCGGGATCCCGGCGGCGCGCAGGGCCGCGACGGCCAGCACGGACTCCTCGCCGCAGCGGCCCACCCCCCGGCGGACCGTCGCCATCGGCGGGCTCGTGCGGGCATCAGACGGCTGGTAGGTAGCCTGCTCGTGGCACCAGTGATTGATCTCCAGGGCAGCCTCGGCGAGGCTCATGCCCGCCACACGCCGGCAGAGCGTGTCGGCATAGACCGTCCGGAAATCATCCAGGGCTTCGTTGTTGACGCGCAACGGCAGCACGAAGTGCCGGAACTCCCGCTCGGGGATGTCCCAGCGCATCTCCCGGCGCACTTCCAGGGTCTTGGCGACATTCGCCTCCCAGAAGCTCCGGGAGTACTGGAGGCTGTCCGGCAGGGGCATCGAAGCGTACAGCCAGTCCACGTATTCCGACTCGCGGGTGCCGCAGGCGGCAACCAGCAGCACAAGCATCAGCAAAGCAGTCCTTTTCATACTGCTAATATAACAATAATCCACCGGAAACGATTATTTTTGTGCTTGACTAACAAGCACTGCCATGAAACCTTTCGCCAGTCTCGCGGCCGTCCTGGCCGTCGCCTCCTGCCTGTCCGCAGGGGCCGCCAACCCGTACCTCCCGCTCTGGGAATACATCCCCGACGGAGAGCCATACATCTTCGAGGACCCGGACCATCCGGGACAGTACCGCGTCTACATCTACGGCTCCCACGATATCGAGCAGACGGCGTACTGCGGGCGCAACCAGGTCGTCTGGTCCGCTGCGCTGGACGACCTGCGCCACTGGCGTTACGACGGCGTGATCTTCGAGTCCAGGATGGATGCGCAGGGCAGCCCGCTCAACCCGGACGGCCGGGGTGACATCCTCTACGCCCCCGACGTCACAGAAGTGGTCGGGCCGGACGGCAGGAAGACCTATTACCTCTATCCCAACAACCAGGGCCGGGGGCGGAACGCGATGGTCGCCCGATCCGACCGTCCCGACGGTCCGTTCACCGTCTGCAACTGGGATCCCAAGGATCCCCGGCGGACCGTCGGCGTACTGGGCTTCGACCCGGCCGTGTTCATTGACGACGACGGCCGTGTCTACGGGTACTGGGGTTTCCAGGAGTCCTGGGGCGCCGAACTCGACCCGGAGACCATGTGCACCGTCAAGAAAGGCACCCAGGCTGTCAAGGACATGGTATCCAGCTGCAAGCAGGAGGGCGTCTTCCGTTTTTTCGAGGCTTCGTCCATCCGCAAGGTCAAGGATAAATACATCTTCGTCTACAGCCGCGTGACTGCAGAGGGCGAATTCGGTCTGCCTGCCGCCAACGGCAACCTCGCCTGGGCCTGGAGCAACAATCCCCTGGGACCCTGGACCTACGGCGGCACGCTCATCGACGCCCGCGCCCGCGTGACCGATGCGGCGGGACGGACCGTCGTCACAGCCGCACCGGGGGGCAACACCCACGGCGGCCTCTGCGAGATCGGCGGCCAGTGGTATGTATTCTACCACCGCCAGGCCGGGCTGGGCGGCTTCGACCGCCAGGCGATGGTGGCTCCCGTCGAAGTGAGAGTCACCGAAGGGCCGGACGGCAAGGTGGAGATCAGCGAAGCGGAATACACCTCCGAGGGCTTCGAACTTGCCGGACTGGATCCGCTCGCGTGGCACTCCGCCGGCATCGCCTGCTGGTTCACCGGCCCGCGTCCGGCCGAGAAAGACAAACTGGGCAACAAGTACTCCGGCTCCTACATCCAGCCCTACCGGCCGGAATGGGACGGCAAGACCGACCCGTACGATCCCGCCATCAACCACAACCCGGTCGTGAACAACACCGCCGGTTCCGTCGTCGGCTATAAATATTTCAACTTCGACGGCCTGCGCGCCGCCCGGGCGAAAAGGCTGTTGGTGGACCTGATCCCGCAGGGAGTTAAAGGACGTATCGTGGTGAAGGTCGACGACCCGGTGTCGGGCACGCGCCTCGGCACGGTCCGCCTGAGCGGGCGCCAGCCGCAGGAGCGCACGCAGCTGCGCGCCTGCGTCCGCCGGGCCCGCCGCCTCAGCGGCAAGCACGCGCTCTTCTTCGTCTTCGAATCCGCCACACCCGACCGTTCCCTCTGCGAGCTGGAAGGTTTTGCCTTTAATTGATGCTTTTTTCAATTTATTGACACTCTGCGTGTTACACGAATTAACCGGGCCGTTTTCGGCCCGGTTAATTCATGTAAAGCCCCTTCTGTCAAGACGTTGCGAAAAACAGTCTCTCAGCGGAATTCCAGGGTGACCACCCGGTCCGGGGTAGCTGCGGTAGGTTCGGGGATCGTCAGCGTGACGGTCCCTTTCTTCTGCTTGAAAGAGACCGGGGTGCCGTCTGCCAAAAGGACGGCGGAACGCACCTTGCCCGGCAGCTCGAGCGTCAGCTCCGGCTGCGGCCGGAACAGGTGGAGATAGAGTTTGTTCTCCTTCTGCGTGGTCACGCCCCAGGGCTGCTCCGGGATGCTGCCGGCTTGGGTGCCGTAGATGCTTTCTCCATTGACTGCCAGCCATTTGCCCATCTCTTCGAGGCGGGCCAGGGCCTCCTCGGGGAGCGTGCCGTCCGGCCGGGGACCGATGTTGAGCAGCAGGTTGGCTCCCTTGGATGCCGTGCGGACCAGATAGCGGACCAGTTCGTCCGCAGACTTGTAGCGGCGGTCGGTGATGTTGTAGCCCCAACTGTTGTTCATGGTCTGGCAGGTCTCCAGCGGCAGGCGGGACACCCCGGCCGTGCCGGAGAAGCCGGCCTCGTTCTCTCCCGGCACGTCCTTTTCGAAAATCTGGATGTCCTCGCCCGGGAAGGGGTCGAGGTGGTGGTTGTTGCCGATCAGGCAGCCCGGCTGCAGACGGTGGATCAGGGCATACTGGTCATAGAGGCCCCAGATGCCGGGCTGCGCCTCACGCGGCTGGCTGTCGTGGTCCCAGAGGCCGTCGAACCAGATGGCGCCGACGGGACCGTACTGCGTCAGCAGCTCCGTCAGCTGGGCCTTCATGAAAGCCTGATAGTGCGCCCAGTCACCCTCCTTGCCGTCCGGGCGGCCGGTGCCGTGGCCGGTCCGGCCGCGGGGCCAGTAGTCCGTGCGTCCCCAGTCCACGTGGGAATAATAGAAATGCAGGCGGATGCCCTCCTCGCGACAGGCCTGCGCCAGCTCCGCGAGGATGTCGCGCCCGAAGGGCGTGCCGTCCACGGCATTGTAGGGCGTGGCCGCCGAGCGGAAGAGCGAGAATCCGTCGTGGTGGCGCGAGGTGATGGTGATGTATCGTGCGCCGCCGGCCTTGATGGCCCGGACCCAGGCGCGGGCGTCGAACTTCGAGGGGTAAAAACTGTTCGCCAGCCGGGCGTACTCCCGGTAATCCAGATTTTTCTGCTGCATCACCCACTCCCCCTGCCCGGGCTGGGCATAGAGACCCCAGTGGATGAAGACACCGAAGCGGTCGGCCGCGAACTGCCCACGTGCAGCAAGGTTCTCGGGCGCAGGGACATAGCCCTCCTGCGCCCGTGCGCCTGCGGCGCCGAGCAGCAGGGCGAAGAGAAGGATCAATCGTTTCATAGCCCTAAGATACACATTATCATCTTTTTTTTCGTATCTTGGTATCGATTTTATCCAAACCACATTCACTGAACGATGAGACCTTTCTGCAAAATTATCCTGATTATGGCTGTCAGTTTATTCGGACTTGCCGCACAGGCAAGAGCCCCCAGAGGGAATCTGGTTTATTGTAGCTACTCTAAAACCGGCGCGGCCGGACTCGGCAAGGATTATTGCGAACTGATTGCAGACCCGGGGGCGGATCCCGTAATCAAAGTCGTACTGAACGAAGGCAACCGCTTCAACGATCCGACAATCCGCAAGGAGTATCCCGCCACCACCGAAGCCCTCAAGGAGATCCAGGAATGGGAGAAGAAGAATAAAATCCACAAGCTGAACGGCTACAATCTGCAAGAGCGGATCTCCGGCGGCACCACGTACCGCGTTTATCTGGAATACGATTCGGGCGACAGTATCGACATTCGCTGGTACGGTCATAATGTGGACAAAGAGGCATCCGCCGCATATGCCTATGTCTCATCGTATTTCCAACCCTGGCGCGAGCGGGCTCTCAAGGAGTCCGAACCCATCGTCGAATGCTATATCTGGTCCACGTCAACCGCCACCCGTGCCACCGACGCCTGCCGGCTGCTCTGCCAGCCCGGATTCACTCCCGCCGTCGTAATCGACCTCAACGTCGGTAACTTCCAGGATCCGACGGAATACCATGGGCAGTACAATATCGACGAAGAGAGCGTGCAGAAACTCATGGAAGACCTGGAGAAAATGGGGGTCGGCTCCATGAAAGACAGCAAAGAAGAGGATCGCATCGAAGGCGGGTCCCACACCGCTGCCACGCTGACCTTCCGCTCCGGGCGCAAGCTCTCCCTGTCCTGGCGCACCGGACCCGGAGCCGTCTACGACCGCCTGAACGAATTCTTCGGCCCCTGGAAAGCAAAAGCCCAGGCTGAAGGACGCACGGAAGAATAACCCTTTATCGGATCATATGAAGGCTCTCCTGACCCTGCTCGCCCTCGGGGCCGCGCTGACAGTGTCGGCGCAAACATTCAAGTGCGCGGACCCGGAGGCCTCGCCGGAAGCGCGGAAACTCCTTGAGCGTCTCGTCAAGATCCGCGACAAGGGCATCATGTACGGCCACCAGGACGAACTGCTCAAGGCCATGAAGGCCGACAGGCACTACCTCTTCTACGAAGACATCAAGGGTATAAGATGATGTACAAATAGCGGCCGGGGGATTGGATTCCTGTTTGGCGTTTCTATTTTGGGGCATATCGCTCGTTCACCCCATCAACGGCTTTTGCCCGCATTCCCCCGGTGCGGAAGCAAAAAGAAACTATGCTAGAAGTGCCACGAAACCGGCCACCGCAAGGAAAGCATAGACGACTTTCCTCAGTCTCTCCGGACGAAGGCGGGCATATACTTTTTTCCCCAGCCAAAGCCCCAGGAACACACCGGGCAGGGCGAAGCACCACATCCGCAGAACGGTAGGCGTGACCAGTCCGTTTCCTGCGCGGAACAGCGACATCGCAGCGTTACCGATCAGGAAATACCACTGAGTAAGCGCGATATACTCATCCTTGTTGTCTGCACAGCCGAGGAAATAAATGACTGCCGGGGGGCCCTGCATCGCGAATAGGCCACCCATCAATCCGGACAGGGCACCCATTCCTGCCTGCACATCTACGCGGGGCGGAAGATGGATCCGACCGCAGACAAAGAAAAAATACATGCTGACCGTGATCAAAACCCCGCCCAAGATGCGGCGCAGCAGGTCACTGTCCACGCCTGTCACCATCCGCACTGCAAAAAATGACACGGCCAAGAATGCCGGCAGGATCACGGCCAATTTGCGCCAATGCAGCACATCTCGCATGCGGATCGCCGGGATGAGCGCCGTGAAGATCGCCAGCAAGCCCGACAGGGCCGTTGCCTCACCATACGACGGGAGCAGGTAGGGAAGCACCGTCATCGCGATGATGCCGAAGCCAAACCCCGTGACCCGTTGGGTGAGACTCGCGGCTGTCACGAACAAGAATAGGAGAAGCAGCGTCCAGGTCAGCATTGCCAATAAGATCCCGTTCAGCGGCAGGTTTACCAAACCGCCACCCCGTAAAGAGATGGCGGTTAGTTGATGTCTTGAAACGCTTATTTCTTGGAGAAAAGATAGTTGCTCCCGTTTTTCGACAGTTTGAAGTTAAGGCTGCTCCCGCTCACCGTTCCGGTGGCTTCCTGCTCCTCTCCGCCGGACCAGACGGACAGTTTGACCTTGGTCTTCACGGTATTTCCGCTGAACGTGTATGGATAGGTGCAACTCTCGGTATTACCACCATTCGTGCGTTTGAGCGTGCAATCACCGGACGAGAAAGACAAGGTCACGGTCCCGAAGCCCACCTGATCGGCCGTTGACCACGTGGTACCGGCGATGGAGGTTGACGGTTCGGACGGATTGCCACCATCCTTTCTCGTGGAATTGTCCTTGGTACAAGAAATGCCGAGACCCAGAATGATCAGCACAGCGAGAACATAAAAAAGATTCTTCATAGATACAATCGAGTTTTTTTGAAGTGCAAATATAGCAAAAAGTCACAAAACGGTTTTGACGGATTCTTTGTACTTGCGGGAAACCGGAATCTCCTGTCTTCCGATGGAAATGACATCGGGAGCCGTGAGGACGGCATCGGCGGTATTGACCAAGAAGGAACGATGGACGCGAAGGAAGCCCGGGCCCAGGAGATTCTCCCACTGGCCGATGCCGGTCTTGTTACGGTATTGCCGGCCGTCACGGCTCACGATCCATACTTCCGAGTCGCGGGATTCCACATACAGTATGTCTTCCTTTTTGAGAGAGATTCTCTTATAGTCTGACGTAAAGGTGATGGGACGATCCGTGGGGTACTTCTCATCCAGCCATTTCACGAGCAGAAAGTTCCCATAAGCAAGGAGGGCCAGGATGGCAGCCACGAAGACCGGATTGGCCAGCATAGCGGGCAGTGTCCATGTGGTGTGGTCTCCCTGGCGGATCAGGGTGATGAAGGCCAGTTGCCATACGTAAATAAGCAGAAAGGTCATCACCATCACGCCCAGGATGACATAGATGGTGTCAAGGATGCGTTTCTTTCTGTCTTGGCTACGTTCTACTACGGGGAGAAAGAAACACAAGGCCAATGACGCAGGCAGGAATGAGAGGCTCATCAGCACCGCCTCCCCCATATTATAGTCAAGGCTTGTGAGGAGGATGGACGTCAGGAAGATGACAGCCAGCCAGTAAGCGACGATGATGATTGCTTTTTTCATTCCAACGGCAAAAATACACAATCTCTCACGAAAAAAACGCAAAAGACCATGGCTCTTCGCAAGTTAGGGGGATTTGACAGAAGGTTGGACGGATTCTGCTTTGCATATATGAATGGCTCATGCGTACCTTTGCATCAAGGAATTCCGAATTCGATTGTTCAACAAAAAAGTATTTAGCCATGTCTCCTTTAGCTACAAATCTTTTCTCCATTTTTGTTTCCGGCGGTCCTGTCGGAATGATTATCATCACCCTTCTTTTCATCGCCCTGTTCTTTGCCGCATGGAAGGCTCCGGCCTGGGTGAAGGAAACCGGCATCGCCGCTCTGGTCGTGGGCATATTCTGGACTCTCTACGGTCTTCTTCAAATGGCAGACTTCCTGGCCGGCCACGATGACGTAGCGTCCAATATCATTGCCGGCGGCTTCAAGGTGGGACTTGTTCCCGTCCTTTACGGCCTCATCGTATACTTCGTCTCACTGATTCTGCGCGTGATCCAAAAGCCGCGAATCTGAGTTCGTTGCATTGCGCTTGGGGTTATACAAGCACCTCCCGGAACTATTTTGTTTTTAGAAAAACAATTTGCATATTGCATAAGCGAATCAAAATCAGGTGTTATGAAAAAGATCATGATCATCGTCGCGGCAGCGTTGCTCTGCGCATGCGGCAGCGACAGGCAGGGCGCCGTGCCCGGTCCCATCACCACAGGGGAAGATTGCATCGTCAGCACCGTTTCCGGGAAGATTCTAGGCTACAACGATGCCGGCATCTACACCTTCAAGGGCGTTCCTTATGCAAAGGCGGAGCGTTTCATGCCTCCGCAGGCTCCCGATAAATGGGAGGGAATCAGGAAGGCCCAGGTTTACGGCCCCCAGGCGATGCAGGGTCAGGACATGAACTGGGGCGGCACCCCCAGCGACTACGATTTCGGTTTCCAGTTCAAGAAGGAACTGAACTCCGAAGACTGCCAGAGGCTCAATGTCTGGACCCCGGCGCTGGATGGCAAGAAGCGGCCGGTGTTCGTGTGGTTCCACGGCGGCGGCTATGCCAGCGGCTCCGCCATCTTCCTGCCCGCACAGGAGGGAAGGGCCCTGGCCGAGAAGGGCGACATCGTGGTCGTGACCGTCAACCACCGCCTCAACATCCTGGGTTACATCGACCTGACCGCCCTGGGCGGCAAGTATTCCGAGTCCGTCAACCTGGGCCAGCAGGACCTGGTCAAGGCTCTCGAGTGGGTACGCGACAACATCGCGGCCTTCGGCGGCGACCCGGGCTGTGTCACCATCGGCGGCCAGAGCGGCGGTGGAGGCAAGACTTCCACCCTGATGGCGATGCCTTCCGCGAAGGGGCTCTTCCACCGGGCCATCGTGCAGAGCGGCTCCACCCTGCGCCAGCAGGAACCGGCGCAGAGCCGCGCGCTCGGACTGGCCGTCGTGGAGGAACTGGGGCTCAAGCCGGGACCGGACGTGGACCTGTCCCAGTTCACGTATGAAGAACTGGTCGCGGCCGGAAACCGCGCTTCCCGCCGGACCGGCCGCGGAGGATTCTCTCCCGTCGTGGACGGCAAGTACCTGGTCCAGCATCCCTTCGACCCCATGGCCGCCGAGTGCAGCAAGGATGTCCCGATGCTGATCGGATCCAACCTGAACGAATTCTGCTACACCAACAACGTGCCCTATACGATGGACCAGGTCAAGGAGCGCCTGCTGCCCCGGCTGGGTAAGGAGAAGTTCGCGCAGTTCGTGCAGGATTTCGAGTCCGTCTATCCGGGACAGGCGCCGAAGGAACTGGTCAACACCGATTTCCGGACGCGCGGGAACGTGATCCGGCAGGCCACCGCCAAGCAGGCCCTGGGCGGCGCCGACGCTTATGTATACCTCTTCGCCTGGAAGTCCCCGGTGAACGACGGGGCGCTGGCCGCCTGCCACGGGATGGAGCTGCCGTTCATGTTCAACAACGTCGAGAACCAGCGGGAGATGACCGGCGGGACGCCGGAGGCCTACAAGATGGAAGATGTTGTCAGCAACGCCTGGATCGCTTTCATCAAGACCGGTAACCCGAACTGCAAGGGCCTTCCCGCCTGGGAGCCGTTCAATCCGGAAGAGAACCCCACGATGGTGTTCGACAACGTCACGGAACTCCGGAAGAACCACGATGCCGCGATGCTGAAATATTGACGATATGACAAGGAAAGGTACTTTTGCCGCTATTGCGGCCTTTGTCGGCTTCGTGACCGTTTCCGCCCTGGCAGCCCTGTTCATCCTGCGCCACACCCAGCGGCATGAACTCGACTGCTTTGTCGCAGACCCTGCCGAAGCGGAGTTTACCGACATCTACTCGGAGCCCGACGGCGAGGTGGTCTTCCGGATCGAGTCCGGCGATTTCTACCAGTTCACGGCCATCGTCGGGCCGGACGGCTGGTGGCGGATCAAGGATTCCCGCCTGTATTCTTTCGGCGAGACCATCGAGATTCCTTCCCGCGAGGCCTGGATCCGGCAGTCCGCACTCGCCCTGGGTACCGACAACGGCGACGGGCAGTACCGTCCCTTGCGGACTGAGCCCCGCGCAGATGCGCCCAAGGCCGGCACCATCACGGAATTCAACGCCGTGGTCCGGCCGCTGGAACTGTCGGCCAACGGCCTGTGGGTGAAAGTCTGCTACGAGCCGGACGGCCTGACGGGGTGGTTGGAAGTGTCCAAGGTGCGCGACGAGGCCTTCGAACCGGGAGACGGTTACGATTTCCCATACCTGAACGTATATGCCGTTCCCGACAAGGACATCGCCATGCTCTCCTCTCCCGGCAAGGGGGAGAAGACCTTCTTGCTGGAGAGGGGAAGGACCTACACGATGACTGTCGCAAAAGCGAAAAGCGGCTGGTGGCAGTTGCTCGGCGGGTATGTGACCTGCGACGACGAAGACGTCCAGGTACTCGACGAATCCTGGGTCCCCGCGTCGGCGCTGTGCCTGCGCGTTTCGGAGGACGCCGTGCCGCTCCATGTCCGGACGGACGAGAAATCCCGCGTCGTGGGAAACCTGGAAGCCGGAGCGGTGGTCCATCCGCTGGAAGTGGCGGGAACCTGGCCCATATGGGTCAGGGTCGTCTCGGACGGGAACCCGGCCCTGACCGGCTGGACGACGGATTCGTCCCTGAGCTGGTCCCCGGAGGACTAACTGACTCCCGGCGAAAACCGTTTCACACTGCAAACCTATATAATATGATACTGTAGATGGAACCTAAATAATGCAAAAAGGACGAGGACAATCCCTTTAGAGGAGTCCCCGTCCTTTCTTTTTTTTGTTTTTGGGAGTATCGCCCGCTCATGCCACCAACGACTTGCAATCATCGTACAATTTGCTTAACCACAGGCCCCGTAAGTCACTGGGTTACAGGACACCGTTGGAATATTGTAAACAATTATTTAATTTTGACTTTTGAAGTGTGTTGCACTTCTAAATTGAATTCACCTCAACAAGGTTACAAGTATTGAGATACACATTTTAGACATTAACGTCAATGGAAAAATCAACAAAAAAAGTAATCCTTGTTGTTGTTCTCTGCCTAATCTCTTTTGTTATTTTAGATTTTGGTATTGGAGCCATTTCTTTCTATTTGTCAACGAAACCCAAAAGAATCTATCACGCAGCCATTCACGGACAAAAAGTGGATGTTTTCTATTCTACACAGGGGGCTTTTGGGGCAGATGTGATTTCGGTATCCGTCGAAGGAAAAAAGTTCGGATCAAGAACCGTCTCCATTAGTATTAATAACATCACAAATCTGGACTGTTCTCCAGATTCTGTGATAGTAACTTACTCTCAAGATGGCGTTATCGATACCTGTGTGATACATAGGGATAGATCCTTGCCTCAATAACATTAACGAGTTACTTTTGGATAAGAGGTATTCTATTACTTCTCAGTTGTTTTATCGAAAGGGGCCGTCACCGCCTCCCGCGAGCAGCACGGGACGGACCACAAGACCGCACCTCCGACGCCACCAATTCCTTGCAATCGTCGTACAATTTGCTTAACTTGCCCTCACAGATCAAGTCCGGGTCCACCGTGAAAGCCAACTACACATACCTCTCCGACGGGACGAAGGCGGCCGCATACACCTCCGCCAGCGCTGGGAAGGACTATGTGAGTTCCTTCACCTACACCCGCGGCAGCGGCGGATCGAAGACCCTCGAGAGCGTGGCCTTCGGCGGCGGGCGCATCCGCAAGAGTGGCTCGACCTATGCGGTGGACTACCACATCACCGACCATCTGGGCAGCGTGAGGGCCATTGTCAATGCGAGCGGAACAGTGGTCGAGCAGAACGACTACTATCCTTTCGGCATGCGCCACCCCAACAGCCTGACTCAGCTCTCGGCCAACCGCTGGCGCTTCAGCGGCAAGGAGGAGCAGGACGCAGCATTCGGCATCGCCTACAGCGACTTCGGCGCCCGCCTGTACGACCGCTCCGCCGCCTGGACCGCCGTCGATCCCCTCGCGGAAAAGTACTACTCCGTAAGTCCGTATGTCTACTGCAATAACAATCCGATAATACAGATCGATCCTTCCGGGAAGAATCCTTTTATCCTTGGAGGAGCTGTTGTAACAGGGATAGATGCAGCACTCATTGGTCTAGGTGTCATAACTTCTGGGGTCCTCCTTTATAAGGCCACAGATGGAAAGTTGCGGTTTAGAATTTGGAGCCCAGGATATGATTGGCAAGGAAAACAGGATCGGTTGTCCGAGGACGAAACGAGAAATCTTCTTTTGAAACATCAAAAGAATATGAGAGACAACTTGCCTGACCCGAATAACCCAAAATTCGATAAGTATTCCATTCTTCTGGGAGTTGTATCCATTATTTATGATACTCAACCACCGTTTGTACAAGACCAAATCAAAAATTGGATTTCCGGCAAAAAAGATGATGCAAAGACAAAGGATCCCGAGAAGGAAATAAAACCAAGTGACAATACAAATCAAGAGAGCGAATCCGATACGGTGTTTAATATGTTTTGGTATGAACAAAAATCTACAAACTCTGATACCTTTTAATGGTTTGTTGTTTTTTTTTCTCATTAAAGGGTTGCTTCGCCTTTTTATTTCGGGATGGCGGGAGAAATATGTTCTTTTAGATTATTTAATTTCTGCGGCAATCCTTGTTTTCTTCTTTTGGTTTCTATTCAACAATAAACAGGTCCGATTATCCGGGGAGGTTACGAATGGCGAACAGAAACTGTGGAGAATTGTTTGGAGATCTTCTTTGTATGCCATTATATTAGATTGTTCCGTCGGTATGATTGGCTTTTTATCCGATTACCGAGTTTACACGACTATAATAATGTGTTTGTTATGTTGTCTCTGTTTCTTTAATCAGGTTTATTTATATCGTAAGGGTATCCTCTAGTTATAGGAGGGTATTGGAAGTGGCAAACAGGGGCGAAGCCATTCTAACCTGCACCGGAGAAATCCAACCAACCAACTTTCGGGCGGGTTTAAAATGTACTTCTCCTGGATGAAAGCACCAAATACGACTGTTTTGATAGGGAGAAATCCATCTGAGATGGCCTCAACGGCCGAATAGGTGGATTTCTCCTTTTACTAAGTCCACCTCCGATGCCACCCTTTCCTTGCAATCGTCGTACAATATGATTAACTTGCCTGCACAGATTAAGGCAGTTTTTCCGCGCATCAGGCGTTTAAGAAATATGAAAAAGATAACACTCCTGCTCCTGGCCCTGGCCATGCTTCTGTCCTGCGAGAAAATGTCACCGCTCGGAAACGGCATTTACATCAACGGCGAGCCTGTGTCCAACTTGACAGACGGTTATGCGTGGGGCTTCGGCGGGGCATTCAGTTTCCAAGACAGCAATGCCTGCAAGGAAGTACACATAATTGCCGAAACGGCCGGCCCCGGAAAGAGTATATGGGATTCGGAATATCTTTCTATCGGAATCGGACCCTACCATTCCGACGTGTATAAGTGGGAGGAGATTGGACAAGGTCTGTCAATACTTCGACGCGAGGACGGAGCGAAAGATGAAATATGCATCTACGCGCTACCCACCCATGATGTCTTGGAGGAACTGACGCTGGTACGCTGCCCCTCCGGTTTGCTGGAAATCAAAGAGAAGAAAGGGACCACGACGGGAAAGGCCCGTGTCGATGTCTCCTTTGTCCTCTCCAACGGTGATGAATACCAAATCATCTACCGGGGCGACGTGGACACGAATCATGGGACCTACTGCAATTACTAACCTCCGGAATTGAGAACAGAAAAGGACAAGGATTCTCCCTTTACTGGGATTGCCTTGTCCTTGTTTCTTTGTTTATGGGAGGCACGAACTAGGATTGCCCCATAACCAGGGCAACGAATTCTGTGAAAGTGATGATTCGAGTGTCCTTGTAATTCTTCAGGACAAGCAGGTCATTATCTCCCGTAACAATATAATCGGCAGGAATGCTTTCAGCCATAGACAATAAGTAAAGATCCTTGATGTCACGTATAGCCGATTCGGCATCAGGGTAACCCTCGATCATTTTACATTTGGCGTTGATAAGTTCAAAGAGGTTTAGAATGGATTGGTGTCGAGAATTACTTTCATTTTCCGTACCTCACAGCATTGATCTCTGCCTGGATCTCTTCATCCGTGATATCAACATCAGTAGGGCAAGATGCGATGAACTTCTCGACAAGATTTTCGCGAGTCTGCATATTCCATCCCATCTTCTCTGCCGCCGGTACGTCCTGCGCCGGGACCGGAGCGGGGAGCCGACTTCTCTGCTCCTCCTGCGGAAAGTGCGCAGCGTGACGGTGCTCGTGGACACGGCGGGAGGGGAGGAGGAGTCCGGCCGGATGTTACATTCCGCTCCCCGATGTGTTATTCATATAGAAGGCATGAAACATGCAGACTGACGACTTCGATGGCAACGGACTTCCTGGTAGATGCATTTGTGCGGCTTCGGCAGAAGCTGAAAGCCTCGGCCAGCAGGCTGCTGCAGGATGCCGACGGAGCGGACGATATCCTGCAGGACTGCTTCGTGCGCCTGTGGCAGCGCCGGTACCCGCTGCGCTCCGAGCGGGAGGCTGAGGCGCTGCTCTCCCGGACCGTCCGGAATGCCAGCCTCAACCAGCGGCGCAGGGGCCGGCCGGTGCCTTTGGGAGAGGATTTTCCGGAGGAAAGTCCGGACATCGAAGACCGGGAACGTGCCTATGCCGAGATGAGGAGGAAGATAGAATCGGAACTGACTGCGACCCAGCGATACATCCTGGAAGAAAAGGAATATGGCGGGCGTACGCTGGAGGAGATCGCCCGGGAACTCGGCATGGAGGCGACGGCGGTCCGGATGCAGCTCTCCCGCGCCCGGAAAAAACTGAGAAATGCACTGGAAAATGACAGATAAAGAGAAATACACAGTCTTGATGCAGCGGTACTGGGAGGCCGAAACCTCCCCGGAAGAAGAGCGGGCCCTGGCCCGCTATGCCTCCCGGACGGATGATCCCGCGTTCGATCAACTCCGGGGTGTACTGGGATACCTGTCCATCGGCAGGCAGAGACAAAGACAAGCCGGACGGCTGCGCCCGGTGTATGCGTGGGTTGCCGCCGCCCTCCTCATCATTACCGTCGGGCTCGGGTTCTCCTCCCGGACCGGCAGACACGCTCCGGAGAGCGAACTGTACATCCGCCAGGTCTACGGCGTTCCGGTAACGGACGGCGAACAGGTCATGGCGTCCGTGGAAGCCACCCTCTCCGATTTTTTCGCCGGGCAGACCCCCGCCGAGGCAAACCTCCTAGAGATGTTCCGGCGATGAAAAGGGTCCTGCTCAGTTTGATGGTTTTGCTCCTGGGGGGCGTCGCGGCGTTCGCGCAGCGGGGGCTGAACTGTTATCCCGTGTTCCAGGGAGAGGTCGTACCGGCACGGCAGATGGTCAGCACGGAAGTACGCGGCAGCGGGATGGCCGTCTACCGGCTGGATTATTATCGGGGCGTCCAGTTCCAGGTCGGCTCCGGCCTGGCCGGGCAAGTGGCCAGGCTCGTGGAAGCGGATGCCGCGGCAGCAGGAGTGGCGGAGACCGAACGGGTCGGGGAATTCCTGACCTATGCCCTGTTCCAGCCCAAGGGGAAGCGGAGGACGAACCGGTATGTCTGCTATCAGGCCAGGCCGGCGGGAGACGGGTGGAAGGTCACCCTCCTCTACCTGGAAGGTCCCGCCACCCTGGAAGACCTGCGTACGATGTTCGAAAAACAATAACGTCAATAAATCATGAAAAAAGCTCTTAGCACCATCCTGGCTGCCGCGGCGGTGTTCTCCGCGGCGGCGCAAAGCCCCGTAGCATCCTCGAACGTAAACGGGAGGAAACTGAATTTCGAGGCTCCGCTGTTCGGCCTCACGGTCAAGAACGTCAAGCCGACCTGGTCCCTGGTAGCCTTCCCGGAAGCGGATCTGGGCTACAGCCATGCGCTCAATGTCCCGAAACAATATGCATATGCGGAAGGGACCACGGCCACGGGGGAAACCGTATCGTATACGCAATCCGAGATCGGCCTCCGCCCCGGCGGGCTTCGCGGAGACCTCTCCCTGCTGGAGCTCCGCCTCCGTCCCTGGCGGGACGGCAACCTGTTCTTCTGGGGGCTCAATCTGGGGATCGAAACCCATTGGCTGCGGGACCGGTGCCTGTTTGACAAGAACAATCTCCCGGTCCGGGCAGCGTATACGGGCATTGCCCGGGGCTCCTACTCGGAGCGGTTCATCTCCCTGGCAGTCGGGTATTCCCGGGAGTCCGGAGACTGGTCTTTCGGCGTGCAATTGCTTCCGGGCTGGGGCTATTCCTTATATAGGAATGCCTACCGGACCTACCAGCCGCTGCTCGCATCGGAAGACCTGGTCCTGCATCTGGACGGGAAATTTGCCATCCGCCAGGACAATGCCATCGGGAACATCGGATTCCGCTTCGGCGCCCGGGCGGCCGTCTGGTACCGCAGCTTCGGTGCCTTCGTATCCGTCCAACCCGGTCACACGGCCGAAGGTCCGGAGTACACGACCCTCAGTGCCGGCCTGTCCGTCCGGTACTGACCTTGCCCCGGGGCGTGGAGTATCCAATGCTTAGAAGCTGTTTTGGTCAGCCCGAACAGCAATCCGGGGCTATTATGACATCAGGGGTCCGCAGATTGGACCCCTGACGACATTCCGGTCGCCGGCGGTTTAGGTTTCGCTCCCGGTGTGTACTATTCTATGATAGCCAACAAGAGTGAATCCTCCGGTACCATCATGGATATACCCGTGACCGCTTCTTCTACCTTTATGGAGCACGCGCTCAACGCCCCCCTTGTATTTGAATTACGGCATCGACCTTGCCCGAGACAGCAAAGTCTTCATCTATGGCGGTCCGACTGTCCAGTTCGGTCTCGCTTCCACCACAAAACTAAGCGGCGGTGTCGGCTCGAGCAGCGCAGATAGAACATACAACAACTACGACAACCAGAACTACAACCGGTTCAACGCATATCTTGGCGCTGGTGTCGGATTCCAGATGTCCGCTTTCCAGATAACCTTGGGTTATGACTATGGAATGGTGAACCTGTACAAAGGTGAAAACGCTGCCAGTACCCACCGCTCCAACCTCAAGGTCGGTGTCGGCTACGTGTTTTAGGGATATTCGCATTCAGAACAGCCTCGGAGCCTATGCTTCGGGGCTTTTTTTGTACCTGGAAACATAGTGAACGGATTCTTTAAAGAACAAAAATACATGCGCACATGTACTTTAAAGTACATGAAAACATGTAAACGAGTACAAAAAAGAACCTAAAAACAGTGTTTCAAGTACATATTTAATGGTGAAAACAGTGTTTCCGGGTCTTAAATTAACCCAAAAACAGTGTTACGAGCATTTAAAATGAGCAGAAAACACTGTCGCGAGGTTAATTATTGAGGTCGTTACAGTGTGTTTGGGGTTATAAGACAAGGTGATACACCGTTGCCGAATGTATCACCTTAAGAGTTTATATTAAACTGAACACTAAAACCGATAGTGTAGTCCCAAAGTACAACCCTTGCCGAAAATACCGATGAGCGGAGAGAAATCACCGCCACTATACCTTACACCCACAGGAAGGAAATCCGTAAAGATGTCAATATGGTCGCTGACTCTAAATCTCAAGGAGCCACACAACCCTAAATCAGCCCCGTTGATTCCATCTCGAAGAAGAGCTTCTGTCCTCAACTTAATATCCGTATATAGCACGTCATTGTGCCAAGGAGTATACCTAACATAAGCCGCTAAAAAACCCGCAACAATGGCGTTACTGTCATAAGCAGTTAGGTCAAGACCAACACCACCGCCAATAGCCCATTTGTCATTGAACTCATATCCTCCGAAGAAGTGGGTGTCAAGTTCAAAACTATTGTAGTATGCAGCGGTCAAGGTTCCTCCGATATATGGTGTCTGAGCGCTAACGTTGTAGTAAGTTAAAGACAAAACCAGAGTCCAAGAAAGGGCAATTAAGATTTTTCTCATATCTCATCTGTATTTATGGTTCCAAAGGTAGCTCTTTTTGAGGAGAAAACCCACCAGATGTAACGATAATTCCTCGCCGAATAACGCACTTGTCGTTCTGAAACGGTTTGTCCCCAAGGATGTTGAGGTTCTTTAGGTAACTATGCGACACTCCAATTTTGTCTTTGTCCCAGTGGTCACAAAGTGCTTTTTCTTTCTAAGTCTCTTCCGTCAGGATTCCCAGTATTTAGCCCCCCTCCCTATACGCCAATGGGGAAACACTTTTCCGGAGCTCTTTTCTCCTGCAGATTTGGAAAAGAATGCTTTTCAATATACCTCGTTATGAAGCATGTAGTTGTACTCCCGGACCTCTCCCGGATTTATTGTAATGGGGTTCATTCCACCATCATTTTCCATGCCCATATATCCCCGGGAATAGTTAAGCATTCCTCTATCGAGGACAAAAATTGAATACTTTCCCGCAGGTAATTGAATTTGGTAATAACCGTTTTTGGAGGACTTCGTTTTGGCAATCAGTCGGGTCGGCATCGTTTCCGGGGTGACTTCCCAGGCATTCCAGTACGGCGTCGTAAAGGTCATTTGCGAGGGTAACGTATATTCGTATACATAAATCTCTCGTCTGACATAACGCTCCCCGTGTTCTGAACTAGCTCCCGGCATAAAATCCCCATAACGTTCCATGATGACACCATACACACCCTGATTGATCGTTGGCGCTGTGAGTTCTTTCTCACAAGAAATACAGATCATCATCAGCGCAATCAACCAAAGAGGCAGACTCGTAATATGACATTTATACATTTCCTTTAGGTGCAAAAACATTCAAAAATAGTTTTTTTTTAATACAAAACAAATTAAGACAAAACAACCCTTTATGGGATTCGTGAAGAGCCGTTCTTCTCGGTGAGGATAATTACGGAATGCGCCTCCTGGTTCTGCCTATGTCCGCTGTCCCACTGTCCCAAGTTTATATATAGTTGGGACACTGGGACATCTTTCAATCAAAAACTGGTTGAACTATTTAATTACACCTAATGAGGGTGCTGATCATCCTTCGAAGGGCTTATAATTACCCCTACCACTTTCCCCCACATTCTTTGCCCATCTGATAATTCTTGGATTATGGTCATATATACGATTAATAACTAAATTTCCTGCTTCTTTGAGCAAAAAGCCCCGGCAATCTTGAGACTGTCAGGGCCTAATCATTTCGATAAATGGGGAACTTACCAGATAAACGACAGGATTCTGTACTTCACCTTCTTCTTGTATTCCGCTGTGTTTCAATAATCCGTGCGGCCACCTCCCCCGGACGGTCTATCAGCAACTGCCCATGGTTCAACCCGGGAAAAACTATAACTCGAGCCTTCGGACAGATCGACAGAAGGTGCTTGGCCTGAGGCTTCGCCACAAAGGCCTCTTTGGTCCCATACCAAAACTGGATGTCGGGTCCGGAAATAGATTCCAGCTTGTTGGTATAGACGTCTTTGTATCCGTCCAAGACCGCTTGCCGTCCACCGAAGGGGAAGACCTTCTTGCACTCATCCAGAAGGACGTCAAAGTAGTGTGAATGAAAGACCCACTTCCAAAACCCGGTCCAGTGGTAACAGGTCCAAACATTATAGCTCTGATAATAGCGGAGGGGATTCACCAGCCATTTAGGCAACGGCAACAGGGGCGCGGCATCCATAATGGCATGGGGAATGACAATCTCGTCACGTTCCAGAATCCGGGAGAGAATCTTGCCTCCGAGGGACAAGCCGTAGGAGACATCCAGAAGGCCATCCAAATTCTCTTGGACATATCTGATAATCTGCTCCGCCTGGTCATCGACGGAAGTGAAAGCCGAATCCTTTCCAAGCAGGAAGCCATCAATCCCGGCCGCGACGATATGAAACCGGTCTTTCAGGATGTCTATGAGCGGCAGGAAGATCTCGGAAGAAACTCCCAGCCCGGGAATCAGGAGCAGGTCGGGATTACCTTTTTCTCCGTAGGTGTTGAATGTCATCTCTTTAATGTAACAAACCGGCCCGTATGCCTTTTATATTCAAGATATTCATCACCGAAATCGGCCTCCAGGCGTTTTTCTTCCGAGCGGACTTGAAACATCATCAATACGGCTACCAGGACAAAAACCAGCAGGGCCCACCAGTTCCAAAAGGC